>Ga0180433_10005856_pt1 | contig 16425 bp, 20 predicted proteins | sample SS_ome_8_FD_132980 | JGI IMG/M metagenome (GOLD analysis project Ga0180433, IMG submission 132980) | Hypersaline lake sediment archaeal communities from the Salton Sea, California, USA - SS_1_D_1 metaG | ecosystem: Environmental > Aquatic > Non-marine Saline and Alkaline > Hypersaline >... | reverse complement strand
TCCGATAATCTGCATGCCGAGTTCGTCTTTCAGAAATTTTACCATACCGACAGTATGCGTAGCATCACCAAAGACAAACGCGCGTTTACCGCTGAAACTTTCCATATCTGCCGTGCGAGCAAACCATGGCACGCCACTCGGGGCACTCAGGCCGTCGAGTGAGAAATCGGTCAACGGCGGCATTTCAATGGCAGGCAGGCCTTTTTCAGCAGCAATGACGTTCAATAATTCAAGAAGATCCTTTATCCAGTCAAGTGTCGGGTTTACCCCCATCGGGATACCCTGAAGTGTCGGCATACCGAACTTTTCACGAAGATGATGCGCGGCACCCGGCCCCATTTCATGGTAGGGAACAACATTAACCCATCCTGCGGGCAAATTGCGGATATCTTCGATGCTTGCGCCCCAGGGAGCGACGACATTCACTTCAATGCCGAGCGTCTTGAGAATCCGGCGCAGGCTGATAAGATCCGAACGCAGATGAAAACCAAGAGAGGTGAAACCCAGAAGGTTCACACTGGGTTTGTCAGTCGTACTCTGCTCAAGAGCATATCGCCTGACGAGTTCGGTAAACAATCCTTCAGCCGACTCGTGCTCCTGAACCCTGAAAGGATTGACATCATGAACCAGAATTTTCCCTGTATCGACCCCGGAATGCATGGAAAGCTGACTGAGATCTTCCTGAAGAAGTGCGGTACTGCAGCTTGGAGCGACAACAATGACTTCGGGATGATAGTGTTCTTCGACCTGCTGAAGCGTGCCTGGCAGACGTGATACACCACGTGCGAGATCCTGTCCTCTGACGACGCTGATGGAAAGTGCCGGAAACTCCGGTGTTCTTTCCAGCATGGTATAGGTAGCGGTTATATAATCGTCTCCCTGAGGGGCATGATAGACCGTGTGCACATTCTTCATGCTGTTGGTGACACGGCTTAATCCATGAAGAGCCGTTCCCTCATAGAGCCAGAAAGCTAAGCGCATTGTTTAAATCGTTTAATTTGCATTTCCTTGTACTTGCAGTTCTCCGTGCTACTCCGCACTTGGCATCACACCCTTCAGCCAGACGGATTCGTCAAATTCGGGAAGATGCTCCCTGCGCTGAAGAGGAGAAACAAACATGTTGGCGAGGGTAAACACTCCCGACCAGCTGTGAATCGGCATAAGCGTGAACTCCATACTCCATTTGACGATAAAGCCGTTACCCACGAAAGGATTGGCTGTCATGAGAGAGGTGACGATCAGGTCGGGTTTCTTCTGCTTGATATCCTGCAACTGCCGATGAAAATTCGGCTGTTCGACAACCCTTACATCGTGAAGCGCTTCGAGCTCACGGGCATGAAACTTCTTGTTTATGTAGGCGCTGCTGCACTCGAGAACATCGGCTCCCGCAGTATGAAGAAAACGCGCAAGCGGCAATTCCATCATGGTATCAGCGGTTAAAAACACCTTCTTGCCTTTCAGCAGGGCTACCTGAGCCGAAATCCGCTCCCAAGCGGCCTTCTCTCTCTCTTTCAGATCCACCGTTATATCGAACATGGCAGCAAGATCTTCCCAGAAAACTCTGGTACCCGAAGGACCGAACGGGAAAAGCGAACGAAGTACCTTCGCTCCACGCTCACGGTTAAGTTTTGAGACGACTCTTGAAAGATACGGCTGGATCGGGGCAAGCACCGTGTCGGGCCCGATAGCCGGAAGCTGATCAAAACGGTTTTCGGGAAGAAAACCTTCAACCTTGATTCCCAGTTCTTCAGCTTCCGAGCGGAGATCATCAGCAATGGAATCGTTGACCGAGCCGACAAACACTACGCTTTTTTCCCCTGCGGGGGCTTCCGGACAGAACGGAACCATAGCCTGGAGCACGGAGTCCTCTGCCTGCGTAAAGTTGTAGACGAGGCCGCTTGCAGGAACAAAGAGCACCGGAACATCGGAGGTGCTGAGTGAGTGGGCAAGCCCTTTGAAGTCAACTTTCATGACTTCAGGAGTACATGAGGAAAGGAGAAAAATAACCGAAGGATGATGATCCGCCTTGATTTCAGCAATAACATCTTCGAGATTCGGGTCCTGTCGGGAAAGATCACCCTCTTCCATCAGCGCTATGCCGAAACGGGGTTTAGCGAAAATCATCATACCAAGAGCGTTCTGAATAAAATGCGCGCAGGTATGTGTACCGAGAATCAGGAAAAAACTGTCCCGTATTTTCTGATAAAGCCAACCGACGCTGGCCAGACCGCAAAAGCTGTGGGTAACGTTGTCTTCTTTGATTATCTGCGTTGTGACCGGAACTGACTCCATGAACTCCTTCCTCCTCTTGATTGCTGCCGCCGCATCGTCTCGACTTTTCGTGATGCGGCATGAGATAGTGAACCGTCCAACTGAAAACGTAAAGTATGGAAGATAAGAATATTTTTATTAATCCTGTACTATCATGACCGCTCCTTATAACGCTCAACCGAAGCGACTTTATCACCGATTGCTACCGTTTTGTCTCTCCTGTCATCGATTTTCATAACCGTATACACACGATCTGTCCCTGTCGCGAACAGGTGTTCATGCAAGCGCTCTGCTATGGCAAAAAGCTCAGTCGCTGAACCGCACACGGTAGTACCCATGTCAGTAAGACGATATTCAAGACCACTCTCCTGAAGAGTAGCCTCAAGCTCTGCGACTCTCTTACCGAGCCCTTTTGAAGTGTTGTCGAGCGGTATGACCGTAATGTCCATCAATGCCATGATACATCCCTTAAAAAAGTGCAGAGCAAAAAGACTATCTGAATACCGTTTCATCCCTTCCGGGACCAACGGAAATAAAGGTAACAGGAACGCCGAGTTCATCCTCGAGAAAACCGATAAACGCCTTTGTCTCTGCATGCAGTTCTTCGTAAGAACGCGCATCGGCATTGGATGCGTTCCACCCTTTCAGGGACTTATACACCGGGGTGACACGGCTGAGCGTCTGGTCATCAGTCGGGAAATCGGTAATTTCCTTGCCGTCAAGCATGTAAGAGGTGCAAACACTGACCTCTTCGAAAGCGTCCAGTACGTCGAGTTTAGTCAACGCTATCTCAGTCACACCGTTGACAATGAGAGAGTAACGAAGCGCGACAAGATCGAGCCAGCCGCACCTGCGCTTCCTCCCGGTCGTCGCTCCGAACTCGTTTCCTATCCTGCCGAGTTTTTCGCCTGTTTCATCGTGCAGTTCAGTAGGAAACGCTCCGTTACCTACGCGAGTCATATACGCCTTGACCACCCCGATCACGTTTCTGATGTAGTTCGGTGCAATTCCCGATCCTGTCGATGCGCCACCTGACGTCGGGTTTGAGGAGGTGACATAGGGATAGGTTCCATGATCGACATCGAGCAGACACCCCTGGGCACCTTCAAGCAGAACGCTTTTTCCATCACGAATCGCCTTGTTCAGGAGAAGCTGGGTGTTGGTAACATAGGGATTGATTATTTCGTCGAACTCCGAGTACTGACGCACCATGGCATCGATATCGATCTCCTCAGAATCGTATATATTTTTTATCAGCCTGTTTTTTGCCTCGAGGTTCGAACGAAGTTTTTCCTCGAGAATTTCAGGGTGCAGCAGATCCACGACACGGATCCCTTTACGCGCAAACTTGTCTTCATAGCTCGGGCCGATGCCACGGCCGGTTGTTCCGATTTTTTTCTTGTTCTGCGCACTCTCATGCAGTGAATCGAGCAGCTTGTGATAGGGCATGATCAGGTGTGCATTATGGCTGATAAAGAGCCGCCCTTTTACATCGTAGCCAAGCTCTTCGACCTGCTGTATTTCATCGAGCAGGGCATTGGGATCGATGACAACGCCGTTCCCGATAACACAGGTACAGCCTTCGTGAAAAATCCCCGAAGGGATCAGGTGAAGAACGACCGTCTTGCCGTCAAAGCAGATAGTATGGCCGGCATTCGCGCCGCCCTGGTAGCGGGCAACAACATCGAACTTGGGTGACAAAAAATCAACCAGCTTTCCTTTTCCCTCGTCACCGAACTGAGTCCCGACCAGAACCGTTGCAGAAGCCGATGATTGCTCCATGTTTGTTTTTTCTTTCACGACAATTCTTTTTTTAGCCCGAATATATGGCCAGTTGTTCTAAAAGCTCCTCTTTTCCCTGCCCGGAAATAGCCGAGTAATTTACTATAAATTTGGATTTCAACGAGTAACTTTTCACTGCGAGCCTCGCTGCAGCTTTAGCCTGCTGTTTCAGCTTGTCGTATTTTGTCAGCACAACGCCGTATGGGCGACCGCAATGTTCCAGAAACTCCGCCATAAAATGATCGGACTCCATATCGGGATGACGGGAATCTATGAGCAGAACCACAAGAGTGATGCTGTCCCTTGTGCTGACATAGTGGCTGAGCAGTTTTCCCCACTCATACTTCTTGCCTTTATCCACTTTTGCATAACCGTATCCGGGCAGGTCGACAAAATAACAGCTCTCGTTTATCACGAAATAGTTGATGAGCTGTGTTTTTCCAGGCGTTGAACTGGTTTTTGCAAGCCCTTTCCTGGCTGTCAACGAATTGAGCAGCGTTGATTTACCGACGTTCGATCTTCCAACAAAGACAATTTCAGGCAATTGCTCTTTCGGAAGATGATCAATGGCTGAAACACTTTTATAAAACGTTGCGTTTCGTATTTTCATGACAGAGCAATAACTACATCAGAGAGAGGCTGGAGAGCAGCGATCGGAGTTGGAGTTCGTTCTTCGTTCTTCAAGACCGGATAAGCAACTTATTGCTTAAGCTAAACACCTCGCACCAAAAACCAAAATGTTTAACTTCACTTACAACGCTCAATCGATCAACCATGGCCCTGCACCTATACAATTCACTCAGCCGCCAGAAAGAAGAATTTATTCCCCTTCACGAAAAAATAGCATCCGTCTATGTCTGCGGCCCAACCGTATACGGCCATGCTCATCTGGGACATGCCAAAAGTTATGTCTCGTTCGATGTTGCAGTTAAATGGCTCCGCCACATCGGATACAGCGTCACCTATATTCAGAATATCACTGATGTCGGTCATCTTACTGATGATGCTGACGAAGGGGAAGACAAAATAGCCCGACAGGCACGTCTGGAAAAAACCGATCCCATGGAGATCGCCCAATACTATACCCGAAGCTACTATGATGATATGGACCGGCTCGGAGTGGACAGGCCCAATATCGCGCCGACAGCAACCGGGCACATACCTGAACAGATTGCGCTGATAGAAAAACTGATTGCGAAAGGCCACGCATACGAGGTCAACGGAAATGTCTATTTCTCTGTATCGTCGTTTCCTGATTATGGCAAACTCTCAGGCAGAACGGATCAGGAAGCCCAGCATTCAGGTGTCAGGGTGGAATCACGAAGTGAAAAACGTCATCCCGCAGACTTTGCCCTCTGGAAAAAAGCGGATTCAGGCCACATTATGAAGTGGAATTCTCCCTGGAGTACCGGTTATCCGGGATGGCATACTGAATGCTCTGCAATGGCCATGAAATATCTTGGAGAAACCATAGATATTCACGGAGGCGGCATGGAGAACAAGTTTCCACACCATGAGTGCGAAATAGCGCAATCAGAAGCAGCCACAGACAAACCCTATGTCCGCTACTGGATGCATAATAACATGGTAACGGTTAATGGAACAAAAATGGGAAAATCCCTGAAAAACTCCGTGAACCTTAAAGATCTCTTCACCACTGTACCCCCGATCGTCATACGATTCTTTATTCTGCAGTCCCATTACCGTTCATCCCTTGACTTTTCAGAAACGGCTATCCGTGCATCCCGTACCGGACTTGAAAAGCTTCAGGAAACATGGCATGCGCTACTCGCTGCAACTCCCGGCAGCGAAAAACTCGACACTGCGCCCTTTGAAAAGAGGTTTGCAGATGCCATGAATGATGATTTCAATACACCTGTTGCCATTTCCGTGCTCTTCGACCTTGCCAAAGCGGTCAATACGGCATTGAACAGCGGACAGGGTCTTTCAGAAGACGCTCTCAACTCCTGCAGAAAAATCTTTGCCACCTGTGGCCGCGATATCCTTGGCATTATCGACGCTGCTGACACCGGGAAGGGCGGAGACAAAACGGCGGGCAAAGAGGTTCTCGGCAACGTTGTATCGATATTGCTCGATCTTCGTAAACAGGCAAGGGAAAACAGGGATTTCGCGCTCAGCGACCTGATTCGCGACAGACTCGCAGATTCCGGAGTCACCGTGAAAGATACCAGGGACGGCACCGAATGGAGCATCTCTCAAAACACATGAGCAGTTTTCTGCTGATCATGGACAGTATGAGCGCTGCCTTTCTTTCCCGTCATTCCCGTGTTTTTTCCCCAGTCATTCCCGTGCCTGACACGGGAATCCATTCCTGCCCTCACACTCATGTGGATGCCGGATCACCCTGTGTACTCTCCTTTTTTACTACACGGGGGGAAATCTGAGCATCTATTTCACGGGGCGGGCCATGACGGTGATACGCTTAATCAATCATCAGAGATAGTCCTCAAGCCCCTCCCTGCGCAATATCTCCACCACCTTCCGCACATCCTGTGCATGACCCTTTCGGCAGATGAGAAGAGCATCTTCAGTATCGATAACAATAATATTTTCAAGTCCGACCACGGCCACCGCTTTTTTCCCGGTTTTTTTAATGAAGTTGTTCGCTGTATCAACCTCGACAAGATTGAACGCCTTACTTTCCGGAAGCTCACCTTGCCCCTTGTCGATCTTGAGAACGTCATCCCAGCTGCCTAAATCGGTCCAGCCGAAACTTCCGGCAAGCATGCAGACGGATTCGGCCTTTTCCATAATGCCATAAGCAATCGATACTGGATGAAGCCAGCTGTAGACGTCCTCTATTACGGCATATTCCGCGTCTGAACCGATAGCGTCATAGATAGATTGCAGATCCTTGTACAGATCGGGCATGGAACGTTCAAACTCTCTACGGATTGCATCTATATGCCAGAAAAAAATGCCGCTGTTCCAATAAAAATCGCCACTATCGATAAACTCCTGGGCTGTTTTGCTATCGGGTTTTTCTGCAAAGGCCCTGACGGTAAACAGCGTAATGGAATCGTCAGGCAAAATACCACCATCTTCCCTGGGTTTGTCTATCTGAATGTATCCGTATTCCGGCTCCGGACGGTCAGGAGGAATACCGACAGTAACAATACTCTCTCTGTCCCCTGCAACAGCCACACCGGCCTTGAGTATTGCGCTGAACGCAAGCTCGTCAAGAACGAAAAGATCAGCAGGGACAGCGATCATGATCGCATCAGGATCAATTTTGCTTATACAAGCCGTTGCGAGCGCGATACAGGGAGCCGTATCCCGCGCAACCGGCTCGACAAGGATATTCCCGGCAGGAAACCATGGAAGCGCCTGACACATCATCTTCTTGCCCTGAGGGTTTGTCACGACATAGATATTCTCAGGCAGAACAGATTCCCGCATGCGCATAATAACGGACTCTATCATCGTCCCGCTGCCGAATACATCAACGAACTGCTTAGGCTTTTTCTTTCTTGAATAGGGCCACAACATCAATCCGCTCGTTCCACCGGCCAAAATCACCGCATATACATGCTTTTCCGGCAACTCCATCACTCAAGTATTTATATTTCTTCCTGATAAAGGCAATAAAATATTTCTCGCTCTCCCTTCAGTATTGGAATTCATACATTATAGATAATGTAACGTTCTTTCGAGGTGATCGAAAAGATACTGTGAACAATACCTTCATGATGCCGTCTGAATGAAACCTGAACAACATATAGCGATAATAGAAAAAACCTGCTCCGATGAGGGGCTCATGCTTGATGAGCGTCAACTCGGCCAACTGATCAAGTATGCGGAACTGCTTGAATCAGCCAACAGAATAACCAACCTCGTAAGCCGGAAAGAACAGGCCCCCCTGCTCACGCGGCATATCTTCCATTCACTCCTTATCGGTCTTTTTCATTCTTTTCAGCCGGATGAAAAGGTACTTGATATCGGAACCGGCGGCGGCCTTCCGGGAATTCCCCTCGCGATAGCGTTCCCCGACACCAGGTTTCTGCTCATTGACGCGACCGGCAAAAAAATCAGCGCATGCAATGGGATGATAGCTTCTCTCGGACTGAAAAATGTTATCGCAAAAAAAACAAGAGCGGAAGAGCTGAAGGGAGTATCATTTGATACGGTTCTGAGCCGTCAGGTAGCTCCCCTTCGCCGCCTGTGCGCCTACGCAGAAAGGCTGTTAGTTCCGGAAGGGCTCCTTATATGTCTCAAAGGAGGAAATCTCGAGAAAGAGGTTCAGGATGCACTGGACGGAGCCGCAAAAAACAACGGTTTTCCAGGTGATATTTCGCTTCTGCCTATCGATAGATTCGACAAAAACTTTCAGAACAAGTATATCGTCATTGCCTGCCGGTAGCGGGAGCAGAGTCAATACAATGCAAAAAAGCACAGCAGGTATATCCTGCTGTGCTTTTTCAATCAAGAAGTCAGATGGCTCAGAAGGTCCGGAGCAACCTACTTTTCTTCAGTTGCCGCTGCAGCTTCTCCTGCTGAAGCTGAAACCTCACTCTTCTCAGAGCCTTCTTGAGTTTTTTTGGATCCTCGAACACGCTTTGAACGATCCTGCTTGGCCTTTACCGGTGCAGATTCGGGCGCCTCATGATAATCCACCAGTTCGATTACCGCCATTTTCGCGGCATCACCGTAGCGTGGGGCGAGTTTGATCACTCTTGTATAACCACCATTCCGGTCTGCCACCTTTCCGACGATATCTTCAAACAACTCACGGATAGCTGCTTTGTCCCGAATTTTCTTAAAAATGATACGCTGCGCGTGAACCGTACCGCCTTTGGCTTTTGTGATAATTTTCTCAACGTATTTCCGTGTTTCCTTGGCTTTTGCCTCAGTAGTTTCAATACGCTTATACAACAACAACTGTGTCGATAAATTAGCCAGTGTTGCTTTTCTATGAGAAGCTGTTCTTCCAAGTTTTCTCGCTGACTTTACTTTGCGCATAACGGCATTGTTCTCTCAATAATTCAAAAAAATCTACTTACTTCTTTAGCCTTTCATCTGATATTTGGTAATATCCATACCAAACTTCAACTCAAACTTCTCCAACTGCTCTTTCAGTTCAGTCAAGGACTTCTTACCAAAATTCTTGTAGGTCAGAAGCTCATCTTCTTTGCGGGAAACAAGATCACCAAGTGTGTCTATTTCAGCAAGCCTCAAGCAGTTATGAGAACGCACGGAAAGATCCAGATCTTCAATTCGTGTCAGGAGCATTTTACGCATGTTTTCAAACTCATCGTCCTGCTGTTTGTATTCCTCTTCGGTAAACTCTTCATCCGTCGGAGAAAAGTTCGCAAACAGTGAAACATGCTCGTTGATGATCTTGCCTGCAAGGCTGATCGAATCATCAGGTGATACAGATCCGTCTGTCTCTACATCGAGTATCATTTTCTCGTAATCGGTACGCTGTCCCACACGTGTATTCTCGACTGAGAATTTAACGTTTTTAATAGGAGTAAAGATCGAATCGATTGCGATAAATCCTAACGGCATCCCGTCACCGCGGTTGTCCTCAGCCGGAACATACCCTCTGCCCCGCCCGATATACACATCCATGCTCAGCCTCGACCCTTCATTTACAGTAGCTATATGCAGATCGGTGTTCAGTACTTCAAATTCGCCTTCCTGTGCGACAATATCTCCTGCGGTCACATCTGCAGGACCGTCCACTGTTACAGTCGTTTTACAACTCCTCTTGGTTGAAGATCTGAAGCGTACTTTTTTAAGGTTCAGAATAATATCCGGTACATCCTCACGCACCCCGTCTATTGCGGAGAACTCATGGAAAACACCATCAATTTTAATTCCGGTAATAGCCGTACCCGGCAGAGAAGCAAGAAGCACTCTGCGCATTGCATTGCCCAATGTCACACCATAGCCACGCTCAAGCGGCTGCGCTATAAATATTCCGTTTTTATCATTATGTGTACCTTCATCGACATCGATTTTCTCAGGCATCTGCATTTGGTATATCATGGTCCTTTATACCTTAGAGTTTCATTAAAATCACTTGGAGTACAACTCGACAACCAGCTGTTCGTTAAACGGCTCCTGTACTTCTTCCCGCTCAGGCACCGCAAGAAAAACCGCTTTCTTATGCGCCTTGTCTACCTGGATCCATGATGGAATGCGTGAATCCGGCGCTCTGTTCATAGAGTCAGCTACCGCATCGAGGTTCTGGCTTTTCTGCCTGAACTCCATAGCATCGCCCGGCTTCAACAAATATGAAGGTATATCGACTTTCTTTCCGTTTATCAGAAGATGTCCATGGGTAACAAGCTGCCTTGCGCCTGCTCTGGAAGGTGAAAAACCTGCGCGAAAAACAACGTTGTCAAAACGTCTTTCAAGAAGCTTCACAAGGTTATCACCTGTAATGCCACGCTGTGAAACAGCCTTTTTATAGTAATTCCTGAACTGCTTTTCCAGCACACCGTAAAGATATTTCATCTTCTGCTTTTCCCGAAGCTGCAGAGCATACTCGGAAACTTTTCCTCTTCTTGACTGTCCATGCTCACCAGGTGCATAGGGACGTTTTTCAAGATATTTTTCAGCCTTAGGCGAAAGAGCGACCCCTAACCTTCTTGATACTTTCGTTATTGAACCTCTGAATCGTGCCATATCAAATTAAATCATTGAAATATTCTTGGTAGATAAAAGGAGATCAGACCCTTCTGCGTTTAGGTGGTCTGCAGCCGTTATGAGGCAGCGGTGTAATATCCTTGATGGACCGCACTTCGAGACCAGCACCCTGAAGAGCTCTGATTGCGGCATCTCTCCCGGAACCCGGGCCTTTTATAAATACATGCACATACCGCATACCGAGATCATACGCCTCTTTTGCGGCAGATTCAGATGTTATCTGTGAGGCATACGGTGTATTCTTCTTGGAACCTTTGAAGCCGTTTTTTCCGGCGCTGGACCAGGAAACAGTGTTACCCTGCATGTCGGTAATGGTTACCAGCACGTTATTGAACGAGGCCTTGATGTGCACTGTTCCTTCCGGGGTAACTTTAACTTTCTTCTTTTTCCTGCTTGTTGTAGCCATGTATCTTTACAATCTTTGAAATCTGTTAGCAATCTCAACTACGGACTATTATTTCTTGACCGCTTTCTTCTTACCGGCAACCGTCTTGCGTCTGCCTTTTCTTGTCCTTGCGTTCGTCTGCGTGTTCTGTCCCCTTGCCGGCAGTGAACGTCTGTGACGAAGGCCTCTGTAGCAACCAATATCCATCAACCGTTTGACAGATAACTGCTGTTCACCTCTCGCCTGGCCTTCTACGATGTAATCCTCTGCAATAACCTCCCTGATCGAATGAGCCTCTTCATCGTTCAGCTCGGATATCTTTCTCGCCGGATCAATTCCGACCCGTTCAAGAATATTTTTAGCAGATGTTTTACCGATACCGTAAATGTGCGTCAACGCGATAACGGCGTGCTTGTTTAGCGGCAAATTTACCCCAGCAATCCTCATAGTCTTCTTTGTAATTCGTTATTCTATAAACCTGCCTGATCAGCCCTGGCGCTGCTTGTGACTCGGATTCACCCTGCAAATCACAAAACGCTTCCCTTTGCGCCTGATAATCCGGCAGTGCTCACAGCGTTTTTTAATAGATGAATAAACTTTCATGATCTACCTACCTTATATATATAGTATTATCACCTCTCAAAACAGAAAAGGCCTCTAATATAAGAAAAATTTCAAAAAATCAATCAATCTTCATGCCGGTTTTCAAGAATTACTTATACCGGTACGTTATCCTGCCTTTTGTGAGATCATACGGCGAAATTTGAACCTTCACCTTGTCACCCGGCAGTATCCTGATATAGTACATTCTTATCTTACCGGATACATGCGCCAGGATTTCCAGCCCGTTCTCAAGCTTTACCTTGAACTGAGCATTAGGCAATGCCTCGAGAATTTCACCTTCCACTTCAATTGAATCTTCCTTGGCCAATGTTATCGACTCCTTTTTTCAGTTCAGGATTATTGTAAAACACTCCACTTACGACAACGTCATAATTTCAGCTCTATCCTTACGAACAATAATCGTGTGTTCAAAGTGCGCTGAAGGTTTTCCGTCCTCGGTTACAGCTACCCATGCCCCGTTTTTTGATATGGCATTTCTGGACCTTCCCATCGCTATCATCGGCTCAATGGCCAGAGCCATTCCCTCTCTGAGCTTCACCCCTGTATTTTTTCTCCCGTAATTCGGTACCGGCGGCTCTTCATGAAGTTCAGAGCCAATACCGTGACCGACCATGTTCTGAATAACACTGAAACCGAATGAGCGGGCGTGCTCCTCAACAGCCGATGAAATATCATGAAGCCGGTTTCCGGCGACTGCCTGAGCAATGCCCCTTTCAAGACATTCTTTCGTAACCTCGACCAGCTTTTTCACTTCCGGTTTGACCTCTCCGATACTATAGGTCCGGGCAGCATCTCCGTGATACCCTCCCTTGTACGCGCCACAATCCACTGAAACGATATCACCTTCACGGATAAATTTTTTCTCGCTCGGAACGCCGTGAACGACCTCCTCATTGATCGATACACACAGCGTTGCGGGATATGGGGTTACATCGGGATCACCTTTCGGTGCGTAATTGAGAAAACTTGGAACAGCACCCTGGTCCCGTATATACGCTTCGGCCATTTCATCGAGTTCAAGCGTTGTCATACCAGCTCTGATCTCACTGCCTATCAAGTCAAGCACCTGCGCAACAATGGCACCCGAGACCCTCATCAGGCCGATTTCTCTTTCACTCTTTATCGTGATCATAGGCTCCTCATCATTCCCTACCTGCGACCGCGGACCTTGCCGGACTTCATGAACCCGTCATAATGGCGCATAAGCAAATGGCTCTCTATCTGCTGCAGCGTATCGAGACCGACCCCGACGATAATCAACAGGCTTGTACCACCGAAAAACTGCGCGAATCCAGGAGTCACGTTAGCGAACTTGGTCAGAAACGTCGGCAGAACCGCTATAAACGCCAGTGAAATAGCCCCGGGAAGCGTGATTCGGGTCAAAATATTATCGATAAAATCAGCCGTGCTTTTGCCCGGTCGGACCCCGGGAATAAATCCGCCCTGTTTACGCATCGTATCGGCAACCTCTTTCGGATTGAACGCGATAGCCGTATAAAAATAGGTGAAAAAGACAATCATGGAGCCGAACATAACGGCATACCACCAGGAGTCGTAGGCGAACACCCTCGCGACCCCCTGCATAATCTCGCTTTCAGGAAAAAACGAAACGAAGGTGCTTGGCAGAAACATGATAGACTGTGCGAAAATAATAGGCATAACACCCGCAGTGTTCACCCTCATCGGAATATACTGGGTACCGCCACCATACATTTTCCTCCCGACCACTCTTTTGGCATGCTGTACGGGTATTCGCCTCGTACCGACAGTGAGCACCACAACAGCCGCGACAATAGCAACCATCAAGCCAAGAATGATAACCTCGATGATCCAGTTTTTACTTCCAAGCGATACAGACTGAAACTCCGCGATAAGTGACTGTGGAAAGCGCGCAAGAATACCGATCATGATTATCAGCGATATGCCGTTTCCTATACCGCTTTCGGTAATTTTCTCGCCAAGCCACATGATAAAAAGGGTGCTGGCTGTGAGAATCACCACAGCAGAAAACTGAAAAAACAACCCGGGATCAGGCACGACAATTCGTCCGAATGATGCCGGACTTGCAAGACTCACACTTACACCCCAGGCCTGTAGTGATGCGATCAATACAGTGCCATATCGGGTATACTGATTGATTTTCTGTCTACCGTCCTCACCCTCTTTCTGTAATTTCTGAAAATAGGGTGTCACCGCGCCCAGCAGCTGGATAATGATGGAGGCCGAAATATACGGCATAATCCCGAGAGAGAAAATGGATGCTCGTGCAAACGCGCCTCCGACGAAAAGGTCGAAGAGACCGAACAGGTCATTTGCATGAGTCTGCGACGCTCCTGATACTGCGGCAGCGTCCACTCCGGGCAGGGTAATATGCGACCCTATTCTGTAAATAAACAAGAGCAGCAGCGTATACAAAATCCGCTGCCGCAATTCTGGTATCTTATTTATATTCTGCAGGCTCTCAGTCAGCTTCATAAATGATCAATGAGAGGTTCAGGACTTGATTTTTTTCTTTTTCCTAAGACGTGCTTTCGGCTTCATCAGACCCTCTTCGACCGGCGTATCCTTGATCCTTTCAGCCTCGAGCAGTGTACGCTCGGCCAGTGTAATCGAGCCTCCTGCCTGGAGAATTTTCTCCTGCGCGCTCTTGCTTACAAAATGTGCTGTAATGGTAACAGGCGACTTCAGCTCACCATTTCCCAGTATCTTGAAATAATCTGCCCGCCTCGCACTACAGAGGCTCTTGAGGTTTTCAACCGTTATCTCGGATGTCGCTTTTCCGTTTTCCATCCACAGCGCTATCTGTGAGAGATTTACCGGAATAACATTCTTCCTGTTTGGTTTAGTAAAACCAAATTTTGGAAGTCTTCTGTATATCGGCATCTGCCCGCCTTCTGAAACCGGTCGTGTATACCCGCTCCTCGACTGCTGACCTTTATTTCCTTTTCCGGCAGTCGTTCCATTTCCCGATCCGGGCCCGCGGCCGATACGTTTATTATTCTTTACCGCGCCTTTAGCAGGACGTAGTGAACTTAAATCCATTTTTCAGTACCTGACTTGCAAATTAATGAAACACTTACTGCTCTTCTACTTTAACCAAATGCTGAACTACCCGTATCTGACCTCTTGTACAAGGGTTATCCGGTTTTTCAACCTTGTTGTTCGGTCTTCTCAGACCCAACGCCTTTATGGTCGCCTTCTGCTTTTTCGTACACCCGATCATGCTGCGCACCTGGGTGATGGTAACTTTTTTATCACTCATTTTTCACCAAGCTCTTTTTAGCTTTCAAAAACCTCTTTCAGACTTTTTGAACGTCGCTCCGCTACGTCGTAGGCATCCGATATACTTTCCAGGCCACTAATCGCGGCTTTCACCACGTTGTGAGGATTGGACGAACCAAGCGATTTAGCAAGAATATCATGTATACCTGCCATTTCAAGTACGGCACGAACCGCACCGCCGGCGATCAACCCTGTTCCCGGTGTTGCAGGCTTCATCATAACTTTAGCAGATCCATATCTGGCAATAATCTGATGCGGAATAGTACCCTTTACAATCGGAACCTTGATCACGTTCTTCTTGCCATCTTCAACACCTTTAGCGATCGCATCCTGAACCTCATTGGCCTTCCCGAGCCCGAAGCCGACATGACCTTCCTTGTCACCTACAACAACGATAGCATTGAAACCGAATCTTTTTCCACCTTTAACAACTTTAGCCGTTCTGTTGATATGAACCAGCTTCTCTTTCAGATTTAACTCACCAGGCTTGATATTGTTCGCTGTTCTCTTCGCCATGAATACTCTCTTTGTATTGTATTAAAAAACCAGACCGGCTTCTCTTGCTCCATCGGCAAGAGCCTGTACTCTGCCATGATACCGAAATCCGTTACGATCGAAAACCACTTTTGTAATTCCCTTCTGAACGGCTTTTTCACCAATTTGCTTACCTATCGTACGGCTGATATCGCATTTTGTCCCCTTCAGCCCCTTGTTTTCCTTAGACATGCTCGAAACAGACAATAGGATAGCTCCATTGACATCATCGACCAACTGTACATAAATCTGTGATAAACTTCTGAATACGCAAAGTCTCGGTTTTTCGACAGTCCCCTGTCCTCTGGCTTTGCTGCGTGTTTTGATTTTATGCCTTCGCGCAACTTTTTCGACGTGTCCCATTATCTTTATCCTGAAATTATATTACCTGACAGTTACCTGCCTTTGATTACCGAATTACTTGCCGGCAGTTTTTCCTTCCTTACGACGTACAAACTCATCCGAATATCGTATACCCTTGCCGCGATAGGGTTCAGGCTTACGGAATGATCGGATTTTAGCGGCAACCTGACCAACAAGAGCCTTATCGATACCACTGACCACTATGGATGTAGGATCCGGACATTCGATAGCTATTTCTTCAGGCGCTTTAAAGTAAATCATATGAGAATACCCGAGAGTCAGCGCAAGAAACTCCGCTTTTTTCTCCGCGCGGAAACCGACACCGTTGATAAGAAGTTTTTTACTGAACCCGCTTGTCACCCCTTCCAGCATGTTGCTGATGAGCATTCTATACAACCCGTGCATGGCCCTTGACCGTTTGCTGTCGTCGATACGTGTAACGGCAACCTGACCATCGGCAATATCCACCGTAACTTCCGGTACCAGTCTCTGTTCAAGATTTCCTTTCG
>Ga0180433_10005854_pt1 | contig 16425 bp, 16 predicted proteins | sample SS_ome_8_FD_132980 | JGI IMG/M metagenome (GOLD analysis project Ga0180433, IMG submission 132980) | Hypersaline lake sediment archaeal communities from the Salton Sea, California, USA - SS_1_D_1 metaG | ecosystem: Environmental > Aquatic > Non-marine Saline and Alkaline > Hypersaline >... | reverse complement strand
CCGCCCTTGGCCCTCTCGATATAGAAGGCCTTTAAGCGGTTTATTACGACATCTTCTGATTCCGGTGGAACGACGGCCATGGCTGGCATCTTTATCCGGTTTTTTAACTCAAGGTTACCCACTTTTATGGGTTCGAATAATTTTCTTACAGGTTTCACTATCACCACCTCAAAGGAAAATGATCTAATTCTGTAATTGCTAAATGCATGTTGTCACCAGGCAGTCCATCCTCCATCGACCCTGATCGTATCGCCGGTTACAAATGTAGAAGCGTCTGAAGCAAGAAAAACGGCGACTCCGGGCACCTCGTGGGGTTCGCCACCCCTCCCAATCGGGATCATCCTCAGATTCTGTTTAAGAATTTTTTCATCCGCCTCAATGTTTTTAAAAGCTATACCTGCACGCATATAGGAATAAGCGATCGCATTAACCCTTACGTTGTATCTTCCCCATTCTACCGCCAGTGCCTTTGTAAACTGGACTATTCCTCCTCTGCTGGTTACGTAGGGAGCAAGGTTCATAAAGCCCACGAGGCCAAATACGGAAGTAATATTGATTACACTACCGGATTTCCTTTCCACCATACCTTTACCTACAGCCTGGCAACAGTTAAAACAGCCCTTCAGGCTGGTATCCATAACCGCATCCCATTCGGCTTCGCTCATCGCCAGGAAAGGCTTCACCACGTTTATCCCGGCATTATTGACCAGTATGTCAATGTTTCCAAATTTATCGACGGCTTTCTCTGCTAAATTCTCTACCTCTACTCTTTTAGTAACATCGGCTTTCACCGTAAGAACTTTTTCTCCTTCAGGATCAATTCTTGCGGCAGTTTCCTTCAAAACATCTTCCCTACGACCCGAGATAACAACCGAGCCTCCTGATTCCACAAATGCTTTTGCAATCAGCTCACCTATACCAGTACCACCCCCGGTAATAATGGCTTTCTTGCCTTTCAGGCTGAACATGGCGATCTAACCTCCCCTGATTATATGAACTGGATATAGCACAGTCTTTCAAATAATACCTAGTTATTTACCTTTGAATATAGCCTTCCTTTTTTCCACGAATGCTCGGCTCCCTTCCTTTAAATCTTCCATTGTTAAGAGATGGGGGGTAAGGACATCCTCGTACCTGTAATCGTCGTCAGAACCTCTATGCAGTAATTTTTTAATGGTCCGAATGGCAACCGGTGAATACTCGGCAATCTTGTGGGCCAGGCCGTAGACCGCAGGATAGAGTTCTTCCTGCGGCACAACCTCGGAAACAATCCCAAAATGCTCCGCCTTATGGGCATCTATGATTTTCCCCGTAAAGAGCATATAGCCTAACCTCTGTCTACCTAGGACGTTTACTGCTCTGCCGAGCATGATCATATGCACAGCTCCAACTTTTATTCCCTGAAGACCAAAACGGGCGTTATCGGCGGCAATAGCGAAATCACTCACTATAGATATCTTGCAGCCGAAACCGAAGGCGTCGCCGTTTACAGCAGCTATCACCGGCATGGGGATGTTTTCTATATGTCGAAACGTGCCGGCATCTATCTTTACCCAGTTTGATGCAGCGTTCAAATCGTCCATATTAAGCGCCTCAATATCTACCCCGGCACTGAAGGCCTTGTTCCCTGCTCCGGTTATTATCACAACTTTCACATCGTCGTCATTCTCGGCTTCTGTAAGCGCCTTGTCAATCTCGGTAAACATCTCCAAACTACAGGCATTCATCTTTTCCGGACGGTTCATGGTGATAGTCAGAACAGCGTTATCTTTTGCTACTAAAATGCTTCCATATCTCATTTTCGTATTATCCCCTTCACCAGTCTTATTAGTTCATTACGAATTTATGATCTTGATTAACGAATGCTGCTACCTGAACCGTTTTACACATTAAACCAAGTGCCAGTTCAATTGTGCAGGTTTTTCTCTGCTTGACTATGCAGGCCACTGTTACCGTCTGTCCAGGTTATGGTTAAATCAAACTTACATATTTTCCATGAGTCGGAAATACGGACGAGCGTAAAGGTATAATAGCCACCCATAATATACGAATTAGAGCCGTAACGGGTAGGCAAAAAGTGCTGAGCCTGGAGATAGGCAACACAAGTTGCTTCATCACCATTAATAGTAATCACATGATTTGTAATCATATGTTGGGTTGCTTTATATCCGCCGACGATTTTATGTACATTCTCTGCCCACGTATCAATAGCCACCTTCTGGGCTTCTTTACCAAATACAGGAAACCCACTTAACTCGATTTCATCAGTAAAACAGGAGCGGAATAATTCCCAGTTATGTGTATCAACTGCCGTGGCATAACGTAACACCGTATCGCTAATATGGGCACGATCCAAAAGCCACTGCAGCTCATCATTGTCCATAGCATACCTCCCTAATTTCCCGCTATGAGGCATGAGTCAGTTCTTGTATATGGTCCTAGTTAAGGCGTATACATTCTTGTTTTAGCCCACCCTTCATCGTACGGGGTGAAATAATTAAACTTGCACACCATTTTTTTTATCTTCCACTCTGTGCCCTCTTTAGCATATATTTCTTCGTAAGCTCCTGTCACCCAAGCTGCCTTGTTTCCCTTGGCAAGAATAACCGGTACCTCGAAGTACCAGAATCCGGTAGCTGTGTCCCCATTCAGCTCGATAATAGGGCTATGAACCATGTGCATCACCATGGGCATTTCTGCGGGGATATTCTTAAAAAACTCGGTCATCTTTTCTTTGTTGTCATAATTTCCCCAAGGACCATAGTCAACGCTTGCATCCTCCGTAAAAAGCGCCATTAATCCTGTCACCTCTTGGCTATCAACAGCATAGCAGTACTTTGCCTTCAGTTTTTTTATCGCCTCGATGTCTTCCAGTACTTTAATTCTTGTCTCTAAGTCTTGAGCTCCCATAGTTAAACCTCCTTATATGATATTGATTGGAATCTCATTCAGGCTAAGTGCGGGCAAATTTCTGACTCTTTTTCCATTTTTCTCAATACATCTACTACCTCCCTCCTTCTCCAATCTTTCTCACTGTGTCTTCAGCGATTTCAAGCCTGATATCGCTGATCATAGAACAGGTCCAGCCATCATTCTAAAATTCATTTTGCTCCGATATTCGACAATCGATGAAAGTTAGCATCCACTTGCCGTTGTATATCTATTATTTCAGCTTCCGTAAGGTGTGAAAACCTACCCTGCTTTGTAAGATATTCTTCGACCGGTTTTTTCTTTTTTGGTATGTGGTTGATTGTGACCTTTCCATCCTCATATTCATAAAGCACAACCATTCGGGTCTCTACACCAAGGCGAGCAATCTCAATACCCAAAGCGGGATCATATTCCCATCCTGGCGGACAAGGACAGTTTAGGTGGATAAAGGATGGCTTATCTGATCCCTTTGCTTTCTTAAGTTTCCTCTTCAGGTCATTAGGAAAAGCTGGCGAAGCTGTAGCGATATAGATATCGCCATGTGCAGCTACGATTTGGACGATATCTTTGACTCTAGTTGTTTTCCCAGATAATGTAGTCTTGGTCCTGGTCAGTCTCGGTGTAGACCCGCTCCGTTGAACCCCCGTCATCATATAGGCTTCATTGTCATAGCAAATGTAAATAATCCTATGTCCTCTCTCCAGTGCTGCAGAAAATGTCTGCAGTCCTATGTCAAATATAGCCCCATCACCGGCTATCAACACAACATTTGCATCCTTTCTCTTCTTCTTAAGAGCAATTTCGATTCCGCTAGCTGCAGCTCCGGCATGGCTATAGGTGAAAAATGCATGGGGCACTTTCCAGGCAGTTACCGGCCAGTAAGAACTGGCCCCTTCCATACAGCCGGAATTATTTACAATAACAGTGTCACCATCGAACACTTCAATAGCCTGCCTAATTGCAAGAAGGCTCAGGCAACCTGCACATGAGGCGTTGCCCCTGCCAAGTACTTTCTCTTCTTCATATATTTGAGTTCCTCTTTCTTCCTCGCCGTGTACAGATTCCAGGTACTTATCATAGCCAACGGCAGTAACAGCCCTTTGGTCAAAGCCCGATTTATACCACTGGACATAGGTATCTTCTTTATTCAGCCATGTGCTTAGTATATGATCCAAGTCATCGGAATCGATATCATTACTGGAAATGATGACATTCGATATAGCCACAGGTGACTCCTGAAGCGCTGCCTTTATCTCGATACAGGATACTCCGTCCTTATTCCCGGGAGAGCATGCTCGATCGATTACTAGTATCTTCTTGGCAGCAGATAGAGCATCTCTAACTTCGTCATCCGGGAATGGCCTGAAAACCCGCAGCTTTACCAGACCTATCTTTATTCCTTTATCGTGGTACTCATCCACTTTGTCCCTAAGGGCACCCACTACTGAGCCCATAGCCACAATGATGAATTCCGCATTGTCTGTTCCATATATCTCAATAAGCCCGTACTGTCGGCCAACCAGTTGGGCAAATTCCTCACAGACCTCTTTTATTACGTTTTTCGCCTCCTGCATAGCATCGTACTGCTGTCTCTTTAAACCAGGATAGTGTAGCGCACCTACGGGCGAACCCAAGTTTGTCGGATGTCGGGGATCAATAAATACATGCTTTGGTTGATATTTTGGCAGGAAACGATCCACAATATCCTGCTCGGGAACATCAACTGTCTCGAAACTATGGCTTAACCTATGTCCCTCCGATACAACAAAAGACGGTAACAAAACCCTCTCGTCCTCGCAGATTCTATATGCCATTATTATAGAATCAACAATTTCCTGCCCGTCTTCACAAATAAATTGGAGAAAGCTGGAATCTCGCTCGGAGAGGTTGTCAGAATGGTCACTCAGGAGTGCCTGCGGACTTCCAAACTCCCTGCTGTCGATTGCGAGGACGATTGGCAAAGCCATACCTGAAGCTGACCACAGCATCTCACGCATAAGTGCAAGTCCTTGCGAACAAGTACAACTGAACGTTCTGCATCCTGTGGCAGCAGCTCCGACACAGATACCCATGGCACCTATCTCGGATTCAGCATTTACCATTTCAGCATCGAATTCGCCTCTTCCCACCATTTCATAGATCGTCTCCGAAGCCGGGGTAGCTGGCGTAATAGGATAAGCACTTATAACCTCAACCCTGCACTGTTTAACGCCGTGGGCTATAGCCTGGTTACCTGAAAGAAATAACTGCATTCTATTCATCCTCCATTTCCATGCGGATTGCCTTTGTGGGACATTCATGGGCACAAATACCACATCCCTTGCAATAGTCCATTAATATCCTTATTCGTGGCATCGATGGAGGATCTGATTTATCCACAGGAAGACGTTCTACACAATCATCAGGACAGAATTGAGAGCATATTTTACACCCGATACACAAGGCATGATCTACGATTGGTTTGAATATCCTCCAGGATCCTGTCTTGTTAACGTTGGCAAAAGTATCTGTTGCATAGATAGCTGCACCTCTAATATATTGCTTTTCCATGGTCTACCTCTTCATATCCTGCTCTAATGGCATCGAGATTGAGATTGAGTTTCCCTTCTCCGAAGTTAGAAAGAATAATCCGTGCACCCATTTCTAAGGAGCTTAATGAAACAAGTCCAGTAACAGCCGCAAACGCTCCCAGCATTACTGTATTTGTTATGGGGATTTTTAAGATACTGAGCGCGATTGAAGTAGCATCAATATAGAATGCTTCATGCTTAAAGTTCAGGTCTTTCGGCGAGTTGACCACTATTTTACCGCCCTCAGTTATACCTAACTCCAGATTTACCAACGTCGCCAGTTTCGGATTCAGTACTACCACGAAATCCGGTTTTATAACTGCTCCGCGTTCACGGATAGCTTTATCTCCTATTCTGCCATATGCTTCGACTGGCGCCCCTCTTCTCTCAAATGTAGGCGCCATACATGATTGCCCATATTTACCTTCATAGCTGACTGAGGCGCAAAGTATGTGTGCAAATGTTACAGCTCCTTGCCCTCCTCTTCCATGGACTCGAATTCTCTCCATATCTTCGACCCCTTGGCAATCTTTCTTTTATTTGAGGGATACGTAGTTCATTTGGCCCTCTTCAAGCACTTTTTAAGAACTATCTCGGCTGATTATCATATCTGCGTTGTTAACCTTTGCCTGACGATTCTCTTTGATTTTCCAGTATTTCTATAAATGCCTGAATCCTTGTTACCGCCTGAGCTTCGGAAAACATCCTGGGATCATTCATGTTTCCTTCGAAAAACATGGTTGGTATTCCAAGCTCTTTTTCCATAATATGTGCCATCATGAGTTGCTCAGTTGAAGCATAGCGACAAGCTCGGTTACTATGAAAGACCGCACCATCTACATGCCAGTCTTTCGCTCTCTGAATATACATATCGGCACGTCCCCCGGCTGCTGAACGGGCAAAGAGGTTTAGATATCGTTCAGCCAGGCTGGGAAGTGGGTTGTCGGGATCCAGTCGCCCACCAAATGCATCTGCATAGAGGTCTGTAACAACGACTGCTCCATTGTCCTCAAAAAGTTTCAGCAGCCCCAACCTGTACCATACAGGAAACCGGTCCCATATAAGCCGAAACTTCTCATTAGGCAGGTAAGCGATTTTATCCTTTACTCTTTCCTTTATCTCGTCGACTACTTCCTCATAGAAATCTACCGCTTCTCGAGTACCCCTAAGAAGTACCAGAGTCAACATTGTAGTAAATATATCTATCGGTCCAATGGGAGTAGGAATAACCTTTCGGTACTCACCGATTTCTTCCCACAATGCGCTTGCCCTATCAGAAAGAGCCACAGTTTCTTTTAACCTTTGCATATCAAGACTCTTGCCTGTATGCTCCTGGAGAAAAGCAATCAGACCCCTAAACTCCGATACCAGATAATCCCTGTAATGCTCCCTTAATGGCCCTTCTGCAGAATAAGCACTATCGATTACAAAGATAGGGCACCCATAGTATTCACTCAGATTCTGCCACCATTTCACATGTGTATTGCAGGCATAATCCGAGCAGACAAGCAGATCAGGTGGCGGCAGGCTATTGCCCTCATAGGGCCCTTTTTGAGAAGACTCAGAGCCACTGGTCGTCAGCATATATGAACAGAGGACCCCGCTATAGCCCATTTGCTCAGCGGCGTTGCAGAATTCACCTGCCATCTTTCTCGAGGCGCATAATGCGGCATAGTTTTCCGGCATGGCAAGTACGATATCAAAGGCCTGAAGTATTTCTACGGGAACCATAGAAGTTACGTAGGCGATCAGACGTCCCTTGTCTTTAGCCCCGAACAGCAGCGAATCATAATCAGCAGTGATCGATGTCAACTTCCCCGCTGCCTTCAGTGGGCCCGGACTACCTGATTTCCCTTTCACAGTCGACGACATCTACGTATCCCCTTGTATCTTGGAATTAGTACAACATCTCAATAAATGGTTGTATTAAATTATCAACCCTAGTCATATCGGTTTCAGCATCGTCTATTTCTATATTGATCATAGGTATCCCGTAGTCCCGCAACCGTTCCTTCAGTTGAGGCATTTCGAGAAGGTAGTTGTCACAGTAATTTTGACTTGTATGAATGACGCCATGTACACGATATTGACTTGCCAGCTGTAAGATATGTCTGATTCGATGCCGCTCCGGGGAATCCGTACAGGGACTGGGTATTCTACGATTAAGATAATAGTCAGCTATTCCATATAATGGATCATCTACATTACCGATTTTATGCCAGCAGTCACGCGTACCAAAACAGTAATCGTCAATAACAATCTGCCCGCCGTTATCCTCTATCGCTCGGATAATATCAATATTCTCCAGTGTGTTTCCGGTTATCAATAGACGGACTTTATTAGAGCTGCCTTCATCGGGAATGTTCCGTAACAATTCACGAAGCATTTTATTGTGTTCATCTTTGGGCATAACAAGGCCCGATAGCATAATCTCTATAATCTGACTTCCTGATAAAGGTGGATTGTCGCTTAATGATAATTCATAGATCCGCCGCCGCAGGCTTCGGTTTTCGTTGTATACCTTTATTGCATTATTTAAAGATTGTGTATCTATTTTGCAAGCCATGTACTCCTCAAGAGACTGTTTGAATATATTCAATTCTTCTATATAAACCTTTATGGCGGACTCACTGCCTTTTCGCGGTATCGCCAGGTGCCAGGAATATGGTATTCTCAACTGCTCGGTCCAGATTCGACCTATTACACGATTGATATCGCATCGCTGATTGAAGATCAGACCATCCAAATATCTATATCTACCTGCCATGGCTTCGTTAAGACGACTTCTCTGATATGAGCAAACAAATTCAGGCAAGAAGGCATAAGCCAGGCTGGGATTCTTCCGGCTGCCCCGAATACAGACTGGAATAACTCCTGCTGCATATAGCAGTTCCTGCGGCGCGTAAAGACAAAAATAACCGAATATCTTCCTACCCGATTCCTTCCACTGTCCCGCGAGTTGATGTCTGTTACGATATGCCTGATAGAAGTTGTTAGTCATGTCTCTCTCGTAGATACTGTCCTATTTAAGACTATTTAGTATTTCGTCTGTATGTTCACCCAAGTCAGGCGCCAATGTTGTTATTGCTCCCGGGGTTTTACCCGGTTTTACCACACTAAACGGCATGTTAACCTTTCCGTGCTTATCATCTGTGACCTCGACGATATATTCGTTAGCTTTAACCTGCTCGTCCTCGGGCAATGTAGACATGTCGTTAAGCGGCGAGGCCGCTATATTTCTCTGCGCAAACAGTTTTAACCATTCTTCTCTGGGCTTAGCAAGCATTTGCTGTTTTATTATAGGTAATAAGTCATTCAAATTATTTCGTCTGGCATCCGCGTTAACGTATTTTGGATCATCGGCTAGATGGGCTATACCTATCACCTCACAGAAATCGGGCCAGAACTTGTCCGGTTGAAGTACAGATAAGGTAACCCATTTATCATCTTTACAGCGATAGAAATACCAGAGAGGACTGCTGGTTGTGCCTAATACGGAAATCGGAGGAGGCTTTCTACTCGATCCATAGAAAGAAATCCATTCGCGCATTGCTTCTAATGCACCACCGAACATAGAGCTATCTACCAGTTGCCCGACACCAGTACGCTCGCGTATGTACAGGGCCAGTAACGTTCCATAGGCAGCAGTAATAGCTCCTATTGCCTCCGAAAAACCGGCGCCGATCGCAGTTGGCGTATCATTGACGTCCGATGAGTATCTCATTGCCCCTGATCTGGCCTGTACTATAAGGTCATCGCCGGACCTACCGCCTTCAGGGCCTTCTAATCCATAGCCTGAACAGACGGTGTATATTAACCTGGAGTTGTATTTGGTCAATGTCTCGTAATCAACTTCCAAATCTTTAACTTCTCTATATGGATAGTTAGTAATGAACACGTCTGAACCCTCTACCAGCTTGTAAAGAAGTTGTTTGTCCTCTTTGCTTACTAAATCCAAAATGATCCCTTTTTTGCCCCTGTTATTACTGTGAAAATAATAATTGAATGGTGAATCAATCCCCATTTTCTCAAGTAAATCCCGACCAGGGTCTCCTTCTGGCGGTTCTATTTTAATTACCTCAGCGCCCATATCTGCTAAATGCGCTGCCGCAAGCGGTCCCTGATGATATATTGTCCAGTCTAGAACTAGATATCCTTCGAGAGGTTTCATTTGTTATATTTTCCCTTATCTCTATTCTTTCTTAATAGACTCCCTGTTCTCGTAATGCCGATATATCGTCCCAAGTGTAACCAAGTACTTCCAGGAGCACCTCTTCAGTATGCTGACCTAATTCATTGGCCAGCCTGGTTATCTTGCCCGGACTCTTAGACAGGTTCACCGGAATGCCGGGTACTATCACCTTCCCACGCTCTGCGTCATTTATTTCCTGTACATATCCCATTGCCTGTGCCTGTTGATCCTGTACTACATCGCTCATATCATTGACCGGCGCGGCAGCAATTCCAGCCCTCGATAAGCTGTTCAACCATACTTCCCTCGGCTCATTTTGTATAATCTGTCGCACAATCGGTAGAAGTTCATCATAGTTTTGCCGCCTTTTATCTGCGGTGTTAAATCTAAAATCATTCTCCAAGTGAGCAGCTTCTATTATTCTGCAAAATGGACCCCAAAATTGATCAGCCTCTGAGACCGAAATGACAAACCACTTATTATCCTGAGATTGATAGAGATTCCAGAGAGGGCTGCCAACTCTTCTAAAAATCGATTCACGTATTACTTTGCCAGTTGAAAGATAGTACTGCAGCCATAGCCGCACGATTTCAATGGCTCCTCCCAAAAGAGAGGCTTCAATCATTTGCCCTATTCCTGTCCGCTCTCTGACTAACAGTCCCAATATAGCGGCATATGCTCCACATATTCCGCCCATTTCATCGGCCAGACCAGCGCCCACAGCCAATGGTTCACCCTCTTCTGTGCGCGTTATGCTGCAGATACCACCTCGAGCCTGTCCCGCAAAATCAGCGGAAGGCAGATCGGCATCCGGCCCTCGCATACCATATCCCGTGCTCAGAATATATATGATTTTAGGATTGTATTTACTCAAAGTCTCGTATTCCAACTTAAGGTTTTTCGCTACAATATAGCGGTAGTTCGTAACAAAAACGTCTGATTTCTCAACCAACTGGTACATAACTTCTCTCGCCGCTTCCTTACTGAGGTCCAGGATTATGCCCCTTTTGCCACGATTCTGATTTGTATAGTAAAAATCAACAGGCATATCCACGCCTAGTATTCGCATGAGGCCACGACCAGGTTCACCTTCAGGAGGTTCCACTTTTATCACATCTGCTCCCATATCGGCTAACAATACACTGGTTGTAGGTCCCTGCTGAAAACATGTCCAGTCCAGAACTCGTATTCCTTCGAGCGGTAATGTCAATAGTTCATACCTCCATAAAGCTCTAGTATAATTAACTCATTCAGTGACCCTTTTGAATCCTTTTTATCTACCCGATCTTACTGCGCCACAAGTATTTAAATATCGCACATAGCCACACTGTAAACAGCTTTCGTACCAATCTTTTGTATAGTCCTGGGTCAAATAAATCATTCCGTTACATTTTGGACAGGCTCTAAATTGAACTCTTACCATCGTGCACCTCTATTGAGCTACAGCCGCCGAATGTGAGGTTGCTATTACATTATCCATATTTAATAATTTAGTGTTGAACTATATCCGATTTTGTCCTAATTAATAATATTTTGGGGTTGTTTTCCCTTAACTACATCGACAACATTGCCCAATGAAACTTTAAAAAATACCCGCGATAAGTTTTCGGCGGTTACAGCAGCTGAATGTGGTGTTAATATTACGTTATCCAGCTCTAGCAATTTACTGTCTTGTTTAATAGAATCGGCGTGCATACCGAAAACATCCAGTCCTGCCCCAGCAATCCGCCTTTGCTCTAGAACATGTAGTAAAGCTTCCTCGTCAACTATTTCACCTCGGGAAGTATTTACCAGATAAGCCGTGTTTTTCATCATTTCCATCTCGGTTTTTCCAATTAGGTACTTTGTTTCATTATTAAGAACACAATGAATTGAGATGAAATCCGAGGTGCTCATAAGTTCGCTCAGGCTTACGGATGAGGCAGGAAAGCCCAATTCGCTGTTGTCATTCCTATAAGGATCAAAGTACAGTATTTTCATGCCAAAGCAGTTGGCCAGTCTTGCTGTTTGAGCCCCAATTTTTCCCAGTCCCACAATACCTAATGTCTTACCATGCAATTCGCATACCTTGTTTACCAGTTTGCCGATCGGCCATTCCCCCCTCTTTATACCCTGGTATGCCTGTATTGAATTCTTGGCGAGAACCAGCATCATCATTATTGCGTGTTCTGATACGGGAATAGCACCGGCTCCACCAGCATTAGAAACTTTGATACCCTTTGACTTAGCTGCTTCGATGTCTACATTGTCATAGCCATCGCTGCACTGTTGAATAAAGAAAAGCTTTTTACCTTTCTCAATTACCCTGTGGGTTATCGGGAATCGGGCTGACATGATAATATCTACATCTTCTACCACGTCTACTAATTCGTGCTCTTCATCGCTCTTCGGAAAGATGAAATCAATCTGGTTAACCACATCGGGATATCTTTTTTTTGTTTCTTCTGGCAGACTATGTAGCAGCATATAATCGCTTACAAGCACTTTATATTTTCTGGACACTATCGACCCGCCTCTCCTATACACATGTCTCATGTAATGGAAGTTTGCTCCTGTGATATGGATTCTACTAGGGGTGTTAGGTTACTTTAATATGCCACTACCTAACAAATAATCTACACCTGAGGTTAAGGCTTCATCCAAGTGGTTACCTGATATCGACCAATATATTGTCACACATGCAATACTGTAACTATTTCCATACAACTTGTTGTTGGCCCCACACCATCATCTCCTATCCGCACCTGGCCTTTAATTCCTTTTTTAACTCCTAGCTCAGACAAATCAAGCTGATCAATCATACATTTAGTTACTCGACCAGTGCTAATATAATCAGAATCCAATGTATCTCTTCAAGTGAAAACATTCTATCGGTATCTTAGGGATAGAACCGGCTTCTTGCTGCCTTTTTCAGTTCCGGCTGAAAATAGGGGTGAGCTACCGAGATAATCGCCTCAGCCTTCCCGCGGCGCCCCATTCCCTCTAGATTAACGACCCCATGCTCAGTAACAAGAAAGTCCAGGTAATGGCCAGGAATTGCCACCTGTGTTCCAGGCTCAAACTTTGGGACGATACGAGAGACGGTACCACCCTTTGCCGTAGACGGTAATACTGTTATCGTCCTGCCTCCCCGCGAGTAATGACCTCCGATGGTAAATTCGACTTGGCCACCGACGCCTGATAATGGAACACTTCCCAGATAGTCAACAACTATCTGGCCAAGCAAGTCTATTGAAAGAGCTGTATTAACACAGACCATGTTTTCATTTGCTGCGATATTGGCCACGTTGCAAACTGAGCTAACATCGCGGAAATCAAAAACCGGATTATGGTCTAAATAATCCATGCACTCCTGATACCTAGGATCCGCCTCGTAAGTCACCAACCCGGAGCAGACGGCTTTTTGTTGAGGGAGGAAATCCCCGTTACATCCTCTAAACACCCCTGCTTTCATCAACTCTATTATCTGAGGCCAGATTACCTCAGTATAAATACGTAGATCATTCTTGCTCCCTAAAAACTCCATACATGCTTCAGAAGGAGTTCCTGTGCCCACCTGGAGAGTATCCCCGTCTCTTATCAGGTCAGCTACGTAAGAACCCATCACGCTAGCTTGCTCGGCCTCTTCTGCTGGTGGAATTGGCAGAGGGGCCTTCTTTTGTGATTTCTGCTCCTTCGGTTTGCGTTCGACCAGAAAGTCCAGTTGTGAGACGTGGATACATTCACCATAAGTCCAGGGCAAAGATGGATCTATTTCGGCGATTACAGTCTTGGCAGTCCTGGCAGCAACAGGTGAATAAAGTGGGAAATAACCAAAACTACAAAAGCCATTTTTATTTGGTGGCGTGAGTCTGAGCATAAAAACATCAGAATAAGGGTAATTGCCCTTCCTACTTCCATCCAACTGCCGCCAACCATCCTCCAAACCGAAGAGGTAAGGGACGAAGTCCAGTCTCTTATCCAGCACTCCCTGACGAGTCTGCCGCAGAACAAATGGAACCAGCACGTTAAAGGATTCTTCCCAGCCGGATTCAAACCACGGGAACCACTGAGCCCAGTTTGATATTAACGTGACATTGCTGAGCTCGTTTCTCCTCGCAGCGAGGGCAAGGCAAAGGTCCCTCGGAGGGGAAAATGATGGAAAACCCACTCTGTCGCCCGATTTGACTACCTTGACCGCCTTTTCCGGCGATACCACTTTATCTTCGTACTTATCTTGCCATGCCATGCCTATTCACTCCTCTGGTATATTATCCCTGGCGCTTCCCTAGTTGGTCGAGAATTTAGAAGCGTATAATTTGGTTAACCAATCCTAGAGAAACGCCAAGGCTAGTCATATGCCCACCCAATGCCCTTCTGAAAAAAAGGACACTGGCAAAGCATATGAAACTATTCAATAATACCTTTTTCACGAAGCGTACGAATGTCCTCTTCTTCGTAACCCAATTTCGCCAGGATTTGTTCGGTATGCTCACCGTACCTAGGCATCCACTTGACTTCTCCAGGAGTTCCTGAAAGCTTAAAAGGTGTCGCAATTTGCTTTATCATTCCTAGTGGTGAATATTCTAGGTCTGCGACCATCTCGCGATGAAGCATATGAGGATTTGCTAAAACCTCAGGAAGATTCAGGACGGGTGTAACACAGACATTTTCCTTCATATTCCATTCTTCCCACTCATCCCGAGTTCTTGAAGCAAATACTTCTTGCAATTCTGCGAATAACCTTTCTTGATCCTTATCAGTACCTCTTAGAAGTGGAATCAGATCCTCTTTTCCTAATGCACGGCACATCCGCTCCCACACCCAGGGTTCAAGGCAACTAACAACTACATACTCCCCATCTTTTGTCTCATATGTAGTGAGGTTTGGCTTCCCGCCGGCTAGAAGAATATTGCCCCGAGGGGGCAATACACCGCGCTGCCAATAGTAGTTTATCAGGATTAGATTCATACCCAGTACCGCTGGGGCAACACCAATATCAATATACTGTCCTTTTCCTGTCTCCTTTTTCCAAAGTAGGGCACTCAATATACCTATCATAGCCGGATATGCTCCTCCACCAACATCTCCTATTAAGGAAGGAGAAATTACCGGCGGTCCATCGCACAAACCTGTTACTGATAGCGTACCGCTTATACCTTGATAACCAGGCTCATTGGAAATGAGGTGCGCATAAGGCCCATCCTGGCCAAAACCGGATACGGAACAGTAGATTATTTCCGGGTTAACCTTTTTTACGCTGTCATAGTCTATGCCCAGTTTCTTGGCTGTGCCAGGCTGAAATCCTTCAAGAATGACATCAACGCTTTCAGCCAAACGATAAAAGATGTTTCTCCCCTCTTCAGTTTTTAAGTTCAGCGTGATGCTTTTTTTATTTCTCTGATATGTAAGCCAGCGAGGGTGACAATCATCATCCCGTAGCTTAGTGGAAGTCTGTAAATTCCCCCGACACATTTCAATCCCAATAACATCAGCGCCAAGATCACCAAAGTACATACTTGCGACTCTGGCTGGGGCATAGAATGACAAATCCAAAATTTTTATTCCTTCGAGTGGTCCCACCTAATGCCTCCTTTAAACCACGCTACCATTCTCATAAACACCAAGCCTAGAACGCGCTATACCATCGAGGCTTGCACCACACTTCCCTGCCTACGTACTCTTTATCTAAGATAAAATAGCCTAGCGGTCTCTAAAGGACCTACAAACCCAGTTCTTCTATAGCCATTTGTTGCAGCTTGTATTTTTCATATTTTCCGCTGCCAGTGAGTGGTAGTTCACCTTGTTTATAGAACCTCACATAGCGCGGCACCTTGAAAGGAGCAAGGTTTTCCCTGGCAAACTCTATTACTTCCTCCGAAGCTATCTCTGCACGGCTGCATACCCATGCCATAGCTACTTCTCCCAGCCTCTTGTCGGGAACACCTACAACGACTGCTTCGATCACTCGGGGATCTGTCATAAGAACGTTTTCTATTTCAACAGGATAAACGTTCATCGCGCCTACACGGATACCATGCTTTAGACGCCCCTTCCACACGAAATAACCGTTGGCTAGCTCCATAGCCATGTCCCCTGTCCTGAACCACCCATCTTCCGTGATTGCTTCCTTAGTCGCATCTTGCATGTTGTAGTAACCCTTACCGATACAGGAACCGGGATATACATCATGCAACCGTATTTCTCCTGGTTCCTCTATAACACGTTTACCGGTTTCCGGATTGACAATCTTCATATTCACAGAAGGAAGGGGAGTACCAATTGTCCTGTATACCAGCTCAGGGGGATCGGTAGCAAGAGTGGTTGAGTTGAAACCACCGCACTCGCTGAGTCCATAAGACATTATGCCGTATTTGCCAAACTTCTTGCACAACCGCATGTTCTCCTCAGGGGCTAAATCACTGCCACCCAGAAACGCTACCTCCAAGGAGCTGAGATCATACTTGTCCGCATCAGGGCGTTCACTGAGGTCAATATAGTGAGTTGGCGCCCCAGCCATATGCGTCACCTTCTCCTTTTCGATCAACGCCAGACTCTGAGCAGGGTCAAAATGTGGCTCGCCACAAAGCACGAGCTTGCAGCCATCGAGCACGCCTGCGCAAGTCAACCAGCAGCCAAAATTGGTAAATACGGGAACCTGATAAATGATAGCCGAGTTCTCGTTGATAGAAAGGCGAGCATTTGCGTGACCGAAGGAGCACAGGTTTGTTATATGCATAGACATACCACCTT
>Ga0180433_10005852_pt1 | contig 16427 bp, 26 predicted proteins | sample SS_ome_8_FD_132980 | JGI IMG/M metagenome (GOLD analysis project Ga0180433, IMG submission 132980) | Hypersaline lake sediment archaeal communities from the Salton Sea, California, USA - SS_1_D_1 metaG | ecosystem: Environmental > Aquatic > Non-marine Saline and Alkaline > Hypersaline >... | reverse complement strand
GTCTCCTCGTCATAAGATTTGAGTCCTAACATGTCTAATACCTGCTTTGCAGTTCTTGGACTTGCAATTCTTACTGGACAGCCATCAATAACAGCTTCAATCATTCTATGTCACCATTCTCTTTAATTTTTAGATCTTCATAAGGAGCTACGGATCTTCTGTAAAACTCAAGCTTTATACACTCTAAAGCTGAAATTAAAGTACTCGCTGTTTGATAAGATTCTTTATGTTTGAATATGCGATGCAAAACTACTGAGAATACATAGTTCAATTCTCCAGATAAAGCTGTCGAATCTTTTAAATTCTCAACCAAGTCATTAATAACCAGATCAAACTTTTTTCTATCTGAGTTCGTTATGTATGGCATCTTCACCTCATAGTTTGTAAATTATATACCATAAAATATATAAAGCCGCGAGTGATCCAGTAATAAAAATTATCGTTATTATGGCTGCTCCCAACTTATATGGCTGGTACTGCGCATCTTCAGAGTGGTTTTCTATATATCTCAGAGTTTTGCTTCGTTTAGCCTTCAACTCCATGATTTCAAACTGATCCGAATCATCATAGTCATTTTTATCAGTCATAATTTTTACCAACAGTTTGGAAATCAATCATCTCATACATATTACGTATTTACATAAAAATAGCACCATTTAACTCTAATGGTGCTATTCAACTGAATTATACTCCAAAAGATCTTAACTCTTCATCTGTCCAGAGAGAATCTTTTACGGGGTTCCCATTCTGATCCTTTAATGCGATAAAAAACATTGGACCTGATGACCACGGTTCCTCCTGAACATACTCAAAATATTCTGTTCCACCAACCAGGGTATATTTATAAAGCGGGTATTTATCGAAACCTTCGGCAAAAGTATCAGTGTCCTCAATAGTTACATCTGAAACTTTAACCTCTGTAGTTGATTCCTCTACTCTACCATCAGGGTATGTATCAATAATTTTTCTCTGAATAGAAACCACGGTTCCTTCGACAATCTTTTTTGCTCTGTCATTCAATCCCATGTATTGATCACACCGCATAATTACCCCTTAAAAACTATCCCTGAGTCTTTCCTGACTCTTTGTAATTCTCCATCACCAACCAAAGCATCGAGATATTTTCTTACTACTCTCTTTGATAATGAAAATTTGTCAGCAATTTCTTGAGAGTCTACCTCTCATCCTGAGCTTCTTACATAATGACCTATGTCATCACCTCTCTTCTCAATCTGATCTACTAAAGTGTCTACATCTGTCATAATGCCCCTCTTAGTACTTATTCCGTTGCCCACGTATCTTTATATGTGGGAGCCTCGCTCCTCAAATACATGATAGTTGCTCTCAGGTTGTCCTCAATGACTCTCATGCAATGATGACAGAACCATGTCTCCTCGGAGACATTAAAGTCCTCGCTATCCCGAACATTCTGATTTGGGAGATAAATTCTGGCTTGCTCATCAGTCTCATGAGCACCAACGAGCATAATACTAAACTTACCTGGGTTACCACAACAAACGCATTCTGACATTTTCTTCTCCTAATATATATATATATCCAATATCTATATCGAAATCTATACTAAGCTTTTTACCATCAAACACAAATCTTTTCTCTCTTATAGAATGGCAAGGGTACTATGGTAGCAGTCACCAGTTTACCACTCTTTAATTCAATTTGGACTTCATCAGTCTGTTCCTTTATCTTCACTGGAATTAACGCCGTCGCAATAACACGATTAAATGTTGGAGACTTTGTTCCGGAGGCGACAACACCAATAGGTTTATCTCCATAGAGTATTTGAGTCCCCTCACGAGCAATGCGTTTTCCTTCAACTAGTAATCCCACAAGCGTCCTATTACACCCACGTTCTTCAATTTTCTTCAAGTTCTTTTTTCCAATGAAATTCTTATAGAAATTGACTGCCCAACCAAGATTAGCTTCAAATGGATTTATCTTATCACTAATTTCATGACCATAAAGAGGCATACCTGCCTCTAATCTTAGTGAGTCTCTCGCACCAAGACCTATCAATTTCAAATCAAATTCCTGACCACTATTAATTAACTGCTCAAAAACATATTCTGCGGTCTCTTGATAGAAAATTAATTCAAATCCATCCTCCCCTGTATATCCAGTTCTCGAAATAGTAACTGGTACTGGTCCATTTCCTAAGAATCCCTGAACAAAGTTGTAATACTTTAACTCTTCAAGATCAAAATGTACCAGTGACTTTAGTACCTTGGATGAATCAGGACCTTGAAGTGCAACCATTGCTGTAGTGTCTGTGTTGTCATGCAGCTCAATATCAAACCCTCGAGCTTTGTCATTAAACCAGGTCCAAATCTTATCCCGATTACTTGCATTACAAACAACAAGTGTTGTTTCCTTACTAGCATAGACTAAAACATCATCGAGTATGTTTCCTGCTTCATTACAAACCAGGTTATACCGAATTCGACCAGATCTCAGTCCCTGTCTTTTATTTGTTGTCACATAATCCGTAAACTGGACATGCTCTGGTCCACCAATATTTATTCTTCCCATGTGAGTTATATCAAATAACCCGCATTTTGACCTCACATGACGATGCTCCTCCACAATAGACTGATATTGAACCGGCATATTCCAACCAGCAAAGTCTACGAATCTGGCACCGTGTTCTTTATGGAACTTCTTAAAAGGTGTATCTTTCATTTTTCTCACAAAAATAGATCAGTAAATAGGTTCATTCTATTTACTGATCTATCAAATCTATTCTCTTAGAAGTTCATAAGTTCCTATTGTACCCGCTAGCTGATTAAGAAGCTCTTTTGCTGAGTTTAGATCCTTAGAAGCATTTAATACCTGACTACAGAAATTGAATGTTTCCGGGTCTATTATCGTTGGAAGCTCAATCATCTCATTGCCAACCTTAATTAAGAGCCTCACTGAAAGCTTCTGTGTCTTAACTTCACGAACCCGCTTTCTAGGTTCTTTTGCTTTTGGAGCATTTCTTACTCCAGATAATAGAGATTCCGGATCTTCATAACCAACTTGCTTCAAAATATATTCATCAAATTCACTAGGGGTTTTACAATTGCACCCTAGATCCTTTAAGCTCTCTTGAACATTTTGTGATCTGAGCCAGTCTCTTGGAGCATGGTTGTATTTAAATCCATACCGTCTCTTCATTGCATTTAATAAGTCTCTTGCTTTGGTTTTGTTTCTAAGATGATATCTCTGTTTAAGGATTTCAGCATATTCATCCAGAAGGATTGAAGCCCTGTCCTTGGGACTTAAATCAAGTAATTTTCTCTTTTGCTTTCTCATTACCTTGGATTTCCTTTTTTGGGTCTTCTTAAAAGTAATAGTATCATCATCCACCGCAAGAGATCTTCCATGGGTGTCAATATCCCCCCTCTTGTATCTTTGCACAAATCGATAGAGACTTTGGTCTGCCATGTGGATGCCATGTGCTTTATGAATTAACCTAAGGACACTATTTGCTGGCAACCCCTCATTAATATGTTTTTCAATAATTATAGGGCCACAGATCTTCCAGTCAATATTTTTTCTTCTTGGTGTTCTTCCCATAATTTATTTCTCCATTGTAAGGCTATTTTCTAGCAATCGAATAATATCTTCTACAATATCTTCTGGTACTGATGTTCTATTATCCCTCTCTGAGTTTTTTAATGCAAAAGCTCCAAGTACACATGTTCTGAAGTAGTCAGATTCTGCTCTATTATCTTTTCTCTTCTTGGCAGAAGCCTTCACTAATGTATACCCAACATGTCCTGTATTTATCTTTAGAACCTCTCCATCGAACATAAATCTTTTTTGGTTGTCCGCTTCTCTAAAAGCCCCGAGTTCGATTTTTACTCCGATACCTCTTCTCTTTTTCCTTTCTTTTTTGGCTTCGGGATCTATATAGCCAGACTGATCCAACTTCTCCTTTAATTCATCAATCGTCCCCCACCTAGATTTTTTCTTCCCATTTCCATTGTTGTTCGTTGGGTTCCTATCAACTACAAGAGTCCTCTGACTTTTGAAGTTAAGATTGGAAGCTTGCATTAACCCTCTAACCCACTTCTGGAGCCTATCAAGCTGCCTCTTCAAATTAGTATCAAGTTTCTGATCTGTTACCTTCTTTACTAACTTTGAAAGCTGATCCTCTAGTTGAGATATTGCATTTAAGAGGGCTTTTCCTTCCGGACTATGAGTATTCAGTTTATGACGGTCTGATAATAAAAGGCCTTTATCGTCTTTTATACTAATTGTCCCATCAACCTGAAGGTCATAAAAAGCAGATGTCTTTGGGATTCCTTTGACCTCTCTTATGTCACTAACTCTTTGACTTTTTACATATGTCGTGACTGCATAATCTCCCAAAGCTTTTCGTACTACTAAATCAAATTGTACTTCTACTGTGGTACCTTCATAGTACCCATTTAATGTCTTCCTAAGTCTCTTATCACCCTTACCTAAAAACTTTTCCCTCTTACTACATTTTTTCCAGGGATACTTTTTCTTTGCCGTTGAATTATAATCTGCGCAATAAATTTCTTTTACTGTAGCATTTGGGTTTTGAAAAGATGCTACCCACTGTTTCGATATGTAAGCTGCCAGTATTCCAGCATCCTTAAACTCTTCGTTAAATAAGTTATCGTGAAAATCCGTCAGCAGAATATAAACACCACGATTTTCACCAGACTTCTTAGTCCTTTTGACGAGTTTATGAAATTCTCGAATAGCTGGATACTTAGTTTCTAGAAGTCTTTCAGATTCCTGAAGAAATGCTCCTTTGTATTGCAGTTCTCCATTATCATAATCTGGATAGATATTCCAGACAATTTCTCGACCAACTTCAGAGAAGCTAATCATAGTGAGTTTCTCAGCGTATCTTCTAAAAGATATGAACCCTGTACCAAATTGGCCAATTTTATCATCCTTACCAGCTGATCTGGAATTCGCCACATTACTAGAAATTTGATCTAGTTCATCTTCAGTGATTGGTGCTCCGTCATACATAACAACCACACTCTTCGAGAACGGGAACGTTACAATCTTTACTTCTGTTGCATCGTTATCCTCTGCATTCTGAAGTATCTGATTGAATGCATCAAGGGGATTGTGAAATAGGTCTGCAAGTCTAACAATAGTATTAAGTGTATTACCTACCTTGAAAGACCCTGTTATGTTTCCACCATTATTTTTCATTAGTTGTCCTCGCCATTCTGAAACTGCCTGTTCTTCTCCTTACCGTCCAGATACTCTTCACGGTATTTCGGGTCACGAACACAATCCAATTTTGAGCAAATATCGTACACCTTACTTTTCAATCTCTTGCTCAATTCTGAACAAGCTTCAGGATCTTCAATAATCTCTTCTAGTATTGAATCTACAATAAGCAGATGAAGCTCTGTTCTAATTATCTCGGATCTTCTAAACTTTATATTAGATAGTGCTTTTCTCCTATCTTCTAAAATCTGCTTCCAATCTGACCCAGCAAAAATTGTTTCCTTAACCAGCTTCTTCTGGTCTGATAAGACTATGTCATACTTATCTAAGTATGGTTTAATCTCCTCAATCCTGTTCCGAGAAACATTTGGGTCGTCTAATAAATCTGGAGCTAAAATTGATAATCTCTCGTATGCATTTGCATAACTAATAGCTGTTCTTTTCGGCATTATCTGCGCTATTTCAGCAGTGAAATTTTTGAGCTTTTTCTGCTTAAATACATTACGGAGATCATTCAAAACTTTTCCAAACACTTGCCAGAGAATATCTCCTTCCTGTGCTTTTACCTTCAAGTCTTTTAGTTCCCTCAAAACTTCAGAGGGTATCTTCCCGTTTTTTAGCTCTATTGATTCTATATTCATTTTTTGTCCAATTTACTGACCTCGATATGTTATGTATCGAAGCTCTTTTAAAATATTTTACTTCAATCGATCTTTTTCTTTAATCGCTTTGTTTATGGCATCATAAATCTCGTCCGAATCAAAGTCTAGGTCCTCAATAAACCTTTTAATGTATTTCAATTTTCCTACCGTAATCATCTCCACGTTATAGTAAGTTCTTAGAATAATAGCCAAACAACCTTTAATTTTCTGAAAAACAGCAAAGAAAACTCCTTCAAATTTACCATTACCTACAACTGGCAGAAGTGTCTTAAATATCACATCATCGTATTTCTTGATATCCTCTGTTCGTACTCTTTCTGGAACAGTACATACTGTTTGAGTTACTAAAGCTCTCATATCTTCTAACCAGATATTGCCATATCTTTTTTTCACTCTTTCAAAAGCATGGCTTGTCATAAAAGCTGGTATTAACAATGTCCCACCTAACTCAATCAGAGATTCTAAATTATATAAGGTCCCGTGCTCCGTTTTTATTATTCGAATCGGCGGACAATCTATTCTCGGATTATTCCTTTTCCCTTCTACCTTCACACGCATGCAGAGATCCCGTAGCCTTAACCCAGCCATGATTCTTTTTACTTCTAGTAGACCTCTCTGGCTCATCTTTCCACCATTCAAGAATCTCCTGATCCCTGCATGTCGAGATTTCTTGATGCCCCTAACTATCTTACTATGAACCTGTGTTTGGTCATAGTATTTAATGTCCTCTAATAGAGGATTAAAAACTTCAGAAATTTGTTCCCTCGATAAGTTCCTCGGAAACTCTTTCTTAATCTCTTCTATCTTGTCTACACTAAAATTAAGCACTACTCACCCTATACCTTGTTTCATAATTTTTATACATCAAATAACGCGAGTAAGACTATCGAGAACTTACTCGCGTTATTTTACCAAAGATTATTTACTTATATGGATAAATGCTTCTCCAGGATTATCAGACAGTGATTTAATCCCCCATGATGCAGTTTGTAAGTCTCCCAATTCTGGATGGAATTGTCTCAGCACCTTCGTATAGTCTTCTCTACCAAAACCAGCAGCATTTGTTTTTAATACTTCATCCGTGAAGTGATCTAATTTTTGTGTATCTGTCAATAAATATTCCGATAAATGATCATGATGCCAGACAAAAGTTGTTCCATCTGGTAGTCTAAATATTCCGTCTAATTCTGTACCTGATATTGTGCCTGTTTTTGACCAGGAACTCCAGTCAGGAATTGTTTCTTTCATTTTCGTTCCAAAAGGATATATTCTTAGTCCTGTAACTATTCTTTTACCACCAACCTCTTCATGTTTTATCGCTAAGCCAATCTTCCTATAAAGATACTCCCCATTTGCTGCTTTAATGTATACTAATTCAGCTCCACCACTAATAACTCTAAGTCTCTCAGAATTTTCGTTCATTATATGTTTAAAGTGAGTCTGATAGGATTTCATCTCATTTGCTTTTGCAGCAATTTCATCCATAAGACCACGAATCATTCCATCATACCGTCTCTGATGTTTAATATTAAAAAACGTAACTGAGTTATTCTTCGCAAGACTATCAAAAAAGTCAGTCACTTTTGTCTTATCCCCAAAAGGTATCACTTTACTTGGAGCAGTCTTTGAATATTTAGCAAATGGCCCTATTAATTGATTTAACCATGTTTTATTTAACTTAGTCAGAGCTTTATCAATAGGAATGTGCTTAGATAGTACCTGCGGAATATCAGGTTTTAAAATCTTCAATGATTTCGTAATATCATCCAAAGGAACTACACTTAACACTAAGCCTACTCTTGACCACCATCTGTCATTTTTTAAGCCTTCTATATCTTCTAGTATTCTTGGATCTCCCGTCAAGATGTAAGCTTTCTCTGCTGTAAGCAATAGATTATCAACATTCTCTAGCTTTATAGCTTCGAGAGATGCATCTGCAATAAAAGATCCCCACGGACCCCCAAATGGAAACCCTGCAATAGAAGCTAGTATCGCGCTACCGATGTCTCCATTAATACAAACTTCTTGAGGCGTCATACTAGCTTTAAGAAATTCAGGTATTCGAAATGCTTCTTGAAGGTCTGGTACATTCAACCTGTCTTGAATTGCTGTAAAGAATGCATAATCTGCTGAATCATCAAAAGTGCTACATCCAGAATTATAGCTACCAAAGGAAACCAGTGTCCATATATTCTTTGTGTCTTTTAAACTTAGGTACTCTCTCACGTCATCTGGTAATAGATCTGGAAAATTAGCAGTCATATCTTCGAGAGCTAACAGATTCCTTGTTTCATCAAAGAACCTCCGAGTTAACTTGAATCCTTGCCCACGATCTGAAGTATTAACCAGTATTAAAGCTCGCCATCCCATTTTTCCACGAGAGCTACCTATTGAAAATGTTTGATCGCTCGAATTAAATATATCAGATTTTATTACCCTAAAAGTTGGTGATAATTGTACATCTGTCATTGAAATATCGACATCTGTAAGAGGGTCATACATTCTCCATTCAGAAGCCTGATGTGCTTTTGTTACCGTAAAGGGGACCATTAACATCCCTTTTGGTTTAATTGTCACCTCAATACCTTCATTATCAGGAAGTATCGATATCATATTCTTATCCGGACCTTTTTCAGGTTCAGGGTCTTTTGTGCTATCAATACCCTCAAAAGGAATATATTGGGGTCTTATGGTCGATGTTAAATAAACCTTTGCTATACAAGTATCCGGTATTCCATCAACTGTCCCAACAATCTTTGCAATAAACCTTCCACCAGCCTGAAGTTTTATATAGAATTCAAGGGTTTCCCAAAGAGTTTGCTCTGGTCCCAGGGTTTCTGTTAGGTACTTCAGCCATTGGTCATCACTATGACGAGAAGATGTGGGGTCAAAAGGTGTCCCTGATGCTGTTTTTGTTTGTCCTATTACATTTGAAATAGTGTGATCATATACAGTATCTGCTGATCTAACCCTTGCACGAAGTTTAAATCTATTGTGGGAGTAATTATAACACCAGAGATCAAAGTAACAAAGATATAGGACTTTGCATTCGTGGTAAATTGCATCAATTGTTAACTCAAAATCTGTACTATTGTCATACCGTTCACCATAGTCTCTCCTTAATTGGTGCCAATCTGTTGGTTTTTCAGTTAAAGTTGAAGGCTCTGGTTCCGGGATCTTAATATCGTCAAGATCATTACCAATATTTGAAACTATAGGATCAATTTCTGGGACTGGTGGCTCTAATTCATTAATTGGATGTAATTTATCTGGATCTGATTCTGGAATAGGATCTGATTTTGATTCAGGTTGGGGAAGTTTCTTTTTCTGTTTTGGCTGAGTCTTAGGTTGTGCTTTTGGTTTTGTTTTTAATTTGGTGCCTGATTTTGGTTGAGGCTTGGATTGTTTTGTTTTTAATTTGGGGACTGATTTTGGCTGAGGCTTGGGTTCAGGCTCTAGCTCAGGTTTTGATTTGGGAGTTGGTTCGGGCTCAGGCTTGGTAAATTTTATGACCTCATCAGAGGACTTGGAATCAATAGAAATTTTTTCTGTCTTGTCCCTTCCATCATTATTTGTGCCTAGAGTCAAATCTTCATCACACGCGGATGTTCCTAGACTCGCAAGTATTAAAAGAGATACTAATAGGGGTCTCATAAATAGCCTCCAAAATCTAAGGTGCAAACTTAACAAATTATCATAAAAAATAGCTACAACTATTCGAAAAACTTATCACTAAGTTCAAATCTCTCCTCACTTTTAGGTTAGGATTACATTATATATCTTATTCGAAGGTTTTGTAGTATCAATTGACTAAAATCTCTTAAATTAGACGGGTTTCAGCACGTTTTCTCATAGAACAAAGTAAATGCCTCCTCTAGAGGCTGGGTTTAAGCATAAAATTTTATTAGTAGGTGCTAGATTTCTTTTTTAGGGATTTGGTTATACTCTTCTATAAGGTCTATCTCAATATTAGCCATCTTCAAGAACCTGTTGAGCATTTCATCCTCTAGATCATCAAGAGATTTGTCGAGAATGCTTTCTCTGCTCTCCCGTATGTTATTGCGAAAGGTCTCGTAATACTTATCCCAAGCCATTTTTATCCGCTTTTCTTTAACTCTCCGGTAGTTCTTATAGATATCTCCTCCATCATAGGCAAGACGGAGACATTTATAAAATCTAATCCAGGCTTTTAATTCACCTGTCTTACTCATTACTGCACAATCAATACCATGTCCATTTTTTGCCTTAACTATTTTCCCCCACTTTATACCATTTTCATCTGTGTATGGTATCGAAGGGGCATATCTAGAATGGAGAGAGATATCCCATTGATCTTCTCCCCCTATGCCACTATTACAGTCAAGGTCAATAACAATGAATGGATCTACCACTGACGATGATTCCGGCCCCTCCCAATTACCACTAGAGAAACTTAGAAATCTATGTTTGATCAATTCTCTAATCATCTGGACAGTCAACATATATGTGTATTTTTCTAGGATTCCAGTATCTTTCCAATACCACACCATCCCTCATGAGATTCTTTCCATGGGGCTTTGACCATTGCCTTGCATTCAGGACAAGTGTCCATTTCCACAAGTTCCCTCAGTTTATTCTTCAAAAACTCAACTCTTTCTGAGTCTCGAGTCAAATCTTTATATTCCTTACTCATCTTTATCTCAGCTATCCTAACTATCGAAGCCAAAGACTGCTCTTACTTCCTCTGGTTTTCCCTGTCCCTGCATTCCAGAAACAATTTTATCCCAAAACATGCTAGCGCATTCATAATAAGTTGCTGACCACTCTACCTTTACATTTTTTTCACCAGAGATATAACCAAAAGGGCTTATGTCCTTCGGATCAACTGGAGGTAACTCATTTTCTTCAAGATAAGCATCTGCTTGTTCCCGAGTTAATACTTCCCCACCAACACCACCACACCAACTTTCAGGCCATGTTGGTGGACTCTTGCGCCAGTTAACATACTGATATATACCTATGATACCTCTAAGATTTGTATAAAGATCTTTGACTGGATACTCAAGTAATTCTTTTAGCAATATATGAGAGCAACTATGATAATCCTCAAGTATCTCTTTCGTTTCTTGTGAAGCATCTTCTGGTATTCCACGAGGTTCATCAATAGGACTAAAACCATCACCTATATCACATCCTGCAAAACCAGATCCGTTTCTGACATTAGCTAATTGGGCGAAGAGATTATAGTTTCGACCAATATCCCAAGAGAAGTCATTATAGTCAATGTAATAGGGCTTTCCATCTTTCCTTTTTTCCTCAGCTTCTACCCAATCATGGGTGTGGTATTCATCATCCTCCCATTTCATATGCCATCTTCGACGACAATTTTTCGGTGGGGGAACAAGTTCCCATTTCCCTCTGACTTTTTTCTCTACATAAAAATTGATATCTGTGCCCATAAATTACCCCTTTAACCTTTTTCTTTTCCTACCCACGGTGTTCCAAATTTCTTCATCTGGTCCAATAACTCTTGAGGACTATCACATAAGTTCAAATTCTTCTTTAAAAATCTTCTCTCCTCTCTTGATAGAGGGATCTTGGAGAATACTGCTCCGGGAATCTTAATAACCAAGATATTTTCTAGAAAAACTACTCCAGTGTCTACACCACTCAAGCATCTCAATGACGTTGAAAAAGTCTGACTTGCCTCACTAATCCTTTCTGCGTATAGTGAACGACCTTCAGATCTTTGGTGTATTTTCCTGTAGGCTCTACCATACATTAAACCGAGAATTGCAGATGCTACTAAAACTAATATAGCGAGGAAAATCATTTTTCTCCAATCTCATTATCTTCAGTCTTCCCAAATTCATCTTCTAAATCTTTTATTAAATCTCTGAAAGCTTTGTCAGGGTCAAAAGGTAAGCATTCATTCTTTCTCATGATGTCCTGAGCTTGCATTAGCATGTGATAAGATTTTTCTGCTAATTTTCTCATTTTACTTAATGGATGCTTAGGACATTCCTTAATGTGATCCTCAAGAGCCTGAGCCATAGTCGATGGGACATCATCTGTGGGGCCATATCGATACCCACAATAAACACAATTTATATACATGCCTGACTGCAAGTCGTCAACCCACTCTTGGTAATCTTTAAGTGTGGATTCAAGGTGATTAATATAGGGTATCAAATGCCTATAATCGGAGTAAGTTTCAATAAAATTGTCCATTTTTTCTTGGATTTTGTCTATATCTGGTCTTTCCACTGTTCTTCTTTCGTTCATAGACGTGTGCAGGACCTCTCTGAAACCAGGCTATTCCATGGTTCTTAGCGTTTTTGCTATAGCTTTCTGTACTCCCGGTCCATTTTTTATAATTTCATGTTCCTTGTCACCCTCAGCAGGATCTTCAATAGTAAGACTTATCTCCCCAGTCTTCAATTGTTCAGCTGTAAGTCTCCATCCTCGCTGCTTCATCAATTCATATTGCTCTTCGCAATCATCATCAATTTCAGTGTATTGAATCTTCTGGCTACCATTTGGTCTCAAAAACTGAATAACTTCTACTAGCATAATATACCTTAGCTCTTATTCTCACAAGCAAGTGTTTTTGGGGATACTATTTCCCCTATCACCTCACATTTATAATCGAATTCTACGGGGAAAAATTTACAATCTTCACAGATATTTTTATCTGCATAGTAAACTTCCTCTGGATCAAGCCCACGCGCTTTGCACCAACGATCTAATTTCTGCCTCGCTTGTCTCTTCTTTATAATATCTTTGGCTTTAAAAGCTTCGTCCAAATCCTTAATTAATTTATCACGTTTTCTGATTGCTGCTGCATTTAATCGCTTGCCTTTTAACCTCAATACAATCTCCTAATGAAATTCTTTAAGTATAATCCAGTCACCATTCTCATTAGGTTCTAGAGAATGTTCTTCTGCGTATAATCTTGCACAACATTCGTTATATAAATCTGCAAAACGGAACCCCCAGAAATTCTTTGTTACTTGTAGCTGACCATATTCAATTTCATCTGCAAATTGTACATGAATCAAATCACAGAGTTTATTCGCCTCGCTGTCACTACAAGGACATCCAATAGCCCAACCTCTTGCACCTGCTCCCATATCCGTAGGATTAAACCCATTGTCTTGCAAAAACTCCATCATTTCATCAAAATTAGCTCCACCGTAACTACTAACAAAGTCCTTTATATTATCGAATCTTTCAAATAAGTCTTCTTCTGTAATATGAAAAGACCCTTCTCCTCCTGAAATTTTTTCATGTCTGTTTCGCTCAGGACCAATGGCTACTCCACTGATATCTACCATCCATGGGGTGAGTAGGTCTCTCCAGTCTTTATTAGCTGCAACCTGACACATGAATTTATCCAGTCTCCACTGGTATGCTTTACCTATTCTATCAAGTCTCTCCCACTGTTCCTGTAAGTCAATATTAGACCATGGTGTGTGCTTACTCGAAAATGCACCCGGCTCCCACTGCTCACCGTCATCCTCAGCCTGTAATTTCATTTGTTCTTCACATATTTTGTGAAGTTGGAGTAACAATCGACAAGCTCGTTGTTTAACCTCTAAGAGTATATTTTCAGACATTACTTCTGTCTTTCTGTAATTTTAAAACTATGAGGCTCCCACTCGTAATGGCCCTCTACCCTTATTTGATAAGTTTTACCACAGTTACCACACGTTTGCTCAATTTCAATCGTATCCTGTTTGAGATTTTCCCAAACTTCAATATCTCTATGATTTTCTCCACAATTAGGACATCTCCAGTCCATGAGATTTCCGTCTGTGTAGGGTTCCTCAAGCATTAGCCACTTTTACGTTACGACTTACGTGGTTCATACAAACCTATGTAGTCGGAAACCTTAACATTTCTCAAGTTCTCGCAGAAGGTATCTTTCCATGCCTCAAGTTTGGGCGTTTCAAGATTCTCCTCAATATCAACAGGGTTGTTTTGTGGCAGTACATGCCCTGTAATGCATGGCCTACTACCAAAGTGCCTGAATGATCTTACCCACTCTTCTGGTGGATCATCAGCAGACAAGTATGTTTTAACTGGTCTTTCCTGTTCAGTCATCAATCGAATCTCCTTGTCCAATGGTGTTAAACTGTATTTTCCTGTAAGTAGGATCTCTACTTGTTACAAAATTATAATTGTTACATGCCAAGCAACAATCTGAGAACAAATAACCATCAATACCACGGTGAGGACAACAGCCTTCATCAGCATCTACGTACTCAAACAGCTAGATAATATGCTTATCAAAAACCACAGACAATCCTGCCATCTGATCTAATATATGGCTTTGTGAATATTTGGAGCACGAATATCAGAGAGGTCACCTAAAGCTCCGAGACGGGTATTGTCTTCACGTCTACCCTCTTCTAAAGATGTTCTAGTTGCCTTACTGACATCTCTGGTTGCTTCAGCAGTATCTTCCATTGTCTGTACTGAAGTCCCATGAACCTTATGGTCGGTTAAGCTTGACCCAATGACACCCATGCCAAATGGGGCTATGTTCATACTGACTTCTTGAATAGCTCGTAATGCACTCATTCTTTAGCACTTTCTTTTCTTTTCGTTGGTTCTATCCATTTAAATTCACCAGCCTCGTCGTATGTGGCATAGCTATGGTGAATTGCTTCCTTTTTCAATTTCTCAACTTGCTGCTGACCACAGCTCTCGGAAACTATCAAAAACCCTGTTAAAATCAGGAACCCCAACAGTACAGGTATAAACGCCCAGCGGGGAACGTTTTTCTCGTCGTTGTACATTTGGGCCTCCTACTCACGGAACTCGGGGCGGGGAACTGAGCTTGGTACAAGCTTTCTGGCCACCGGCAGGTCGCGCGCGAAAATTTTTTGACTTATAACGGGTACTTCAGTCAGTTTTCTTGGTTTCCTCTATTTCCTCGGCTTGCGCCGATATCTGTGTTATCAGGTATATTCCAATGGCAACGCCAATTAACAGCCCTAATAAAAATGCACCTACGCATGCCATGTATATCATTATCTTTTTACTCGTTCCTCGATTAATAATACTATATATGCAGTCGTAAATAACATGGCTGCAATCGCAAATATCTGTGGTTGTAAATTAAAAAACCCTGTAATCAACGTCCCTACAGCTGATATTAATACTATATAAAACGCCATATTATCTTTCTAATCGTAATATCCACCTGCTATGGACCCTCTTTTGGTTAATCTATTGAATAATTCCACATAATCATCTTCTGTCGCATCTGGACCTAATACATTACTTTCCACCAATTCTTTTTTGGCCTTTTGTTCCTCTGCTGCATCCATACTATCCCGGAATTCCTGATCCGGTGGCATCTTCTCAATTTTGATCATATATCCAGTATCAGCCAACTGCATTGCCTTCACAAACGCTTCAGCATCTCTCGGCAACCCATGAAATGTACCACCAGTCTCCTTCTTTTCATCGGACCGTAATTCCATTAATATTGCGTCTGCTACTTCCGGCCCCCCAAAAATACCCAATCCAATATTTGGCCTCTGTGTAATAACACATCCCTAATGGACGGGTTCTATGAACTGACAGTATTCCAACTCATCTTGAACTAAAACTCATCTTTACCTCTTCTATTCTTTTTTGTCCTCTGATTTGGCTCCTACGATAATGGTATTTGAACTGCCACAACGCTCACATGTATCATCCTCAAATTCTTCCCGCGTAAATTCGTAATCGCAGTCTTCGCATCTATATACAACTTTTAACATCTCATCTAGTCTTTTATTTTCTTAAACCGTGGGACCATTTTACCATCCACTTTTACTTTTTCTTTAAACATGTCCAATGGTCGTATCCAAATACGCCTTTCATCTTTCGATAAATCTATCGCTGGATAATATACAACAAGCCACTCTTTAGTCTCTGTATGCTTACCAATACAGTCCACGATGTATTTATCACCCTTGTAATGACTGTAATAACCTGGTTCTATCATTTACCTATTCTCCAACTCCACCATTTTCCTGCTGGACGACCTCTCGATGGTTTATCTAAATCTGTTAATCCAGAAATCCCAGCCCATTCACCACACCAATCTTCTGACTTTTTACCATTCTCTGTTTTTGGATATCGACGACAATATCCCAATTCAAGCCAAAATACACAATTTCCACAGCATTGCTTTTCATCGTTGGTAGACATTATGACTATCCCTTCTATTCTTTTGTATCAGGTATCCATTGTGGATCATTTACTACCGGTGGCTTTAATGCGTCCGTTACCTCAGGATCGAAAGCAGTCGGATACTGTCCCGAACCGTCGCCAATATTGGCCCACTCCCCACACCAGAAATCTGACCTCATATGGGGCCACCGTTTACCTTGATCAGTCGTTGGTGGAAACCTCCGACAGGGATATGATGAGTCCTTGTCATCGGTATTGGCATATTTCCACCAAAACCTGCAATTACCACAACATTGACGTTCAGCCATTATCTTTCCTCTTCTTTTCTTTTTTCATTTGGGCGACTTTGTTATTCATATCCCGCACAGAATC
>Ga0180433_10005851_pt1 | contig 16427 bp, 20 predicted proteins | sample SS_ome_8_FD_132980 | JGI IMG/M metagenome (GOLD analysis project Ga0180433, IMG submission 132980) | Hypersaline lake sediment archaeal communities from the Salton Sea, California, USA - SS_1_D_1 metaG | ecosystem: Environmental > Aquatic > Non-marine Saline and Alkaline > Hypersaline >... | reverse complement strand
GCTCCGACAGCATAGCCGTCCTGATTCTGCACAACACGCATGACTTCGGCTGTCATGTGAGAATCTGCAAAAGCAGTCTTTCGACGGAAGCATAGTTCCAATTGCTCTCCCACGAAGAGCAGTTCATCCGTCGAGAAAAGCAACCCCCCTCTGGATATGTCTGTTGCGCTTCCATTCGAGAAACGCTTGGACTCCCCTTCTCCTATTCGTCTGTATAGGAGAACCTCGCTGATCGGGAACCGCTTATGTGTTCTTCGCTCTTTGAACATGAAAACCTCCGCCTCGCAATACCACTCAGTCCAAAACGACCCGTACTACAAGTTTCGGACAATATGTGGCGAAGGTTATCTCAAAAACCGTTTTATCACAGCAATGCCGAAGAATCAAATCATCGATTCCTGATGGAAGCTCAGAAGACGGTGTGCTGTGCGTGAAATGCGCTGAGTGAAGAACCCAATTATTTGCGCAGTGTGGCGTTGAAACGTGTGCCAAGTTCAGCGACAACCTGCTCCACCACCTCATCCACTTCTTCGTTGCGCAGAGTGCGGTCAGTAGAACGGAATCGTAATGAAAATGCCAGGCTCTTTTTGCCGGGGCCAATCTGTTTGCCACGGTAGAGATCAAAGAACGAAACGGATTCGAGCAGCTCCCCCGCGGTTTTTTCGACACAAGACTGAATGTCGAGCCACACGACGGCTTCATCGACGACAACGGCGAGATCACGATCTACAGCGGGAAACTTTGGCAACTCCACAAACTCTCTCGTGAGGCATGCTTTCTTCTCTATCAAGTCGAAGTCAAGTTCGCACCCGAAAGGCGCGGAACGAAGGTCGCGATCGGCAATTTCATCTTTGTCGATCTGTCCCATATAACCCAATGTCTCACCTTCAAGCGTGATCTTTGCGCATATGTTTGGGTCCAGAAGTGGCACCTGTGCCGGTTCAAGCTCCCACTTGCCTGCGAGGCCGAGTCGGTCAAGAAGAATCTCCACTGTACCCTTCAAATCATAAAACGTATCTTCTCCGATAATCGCTAGGCACGTCTTTTCATCGGGCAGTGGCTTGAGTTCGGGACGGGTATAAACGTTCGCAATTTCGAAGACCTCGGTGCGGGCAGTTCCCTTGTCCTGGTTGAGGCTCTTCACTTCCAGCAGGCTCGGCAGTAGCATCCGTCGCATCGCGGCTTCATTGGGGTTGAGCGGATTGCTGAGCGCCAGTATGCCGTCTTGTGCCCAGTAGGTTGGCTTGCTTGCTTGCTCGACAGAAACAAGACTTGAGCAGGTCACTTCCGTATAGCCAAGAGAGGTGACGACGGAGCGAGCAAGATTCTTTACCTGCTCCCATTCGGGGACTGTGCCGATCTGAACGGTAAGGTTGGATTGATCAGAGATATTGTCGTATCCGTAGAGTCGCGCAACTTCTGCGATTACATCGATCTCAGTCGCAACATCCTCCCGGAAGCTTGGTACTTTCATCTCGATCATGCCGTCAGCACTGCTGATGATTTCAAACCCGATGGAACTCATCATGCGCTTGATGTTGTCCGCAGGCACTTCGGTGCCGAGAACACGCTTGATGCGTGGCACGCGCAAGGATACCTGGCGGTTCCAAGGCTCCATGTGGTTTACATCGATCATGCCGGCAGCAACGGTGCCTCCTGCTATTTCCGCGATCATCGCGGCACAACGACGAGATGCCCATTCCACTATCTCAGGATCAACGCCGCGCTCAAAACGATATGAAGCGTCGGTGTGGAGAGCCAGCAGTCGGCTGCCTCGACGAACACATTTTGGTTCGAAATAGGCACTTTCGAGCAGAATGGTCGTTGCTGAGTCGGAGACTTCCGAGTCCAACCCGCCCATAACACCGGCAACTGCGACCGGCCTCTTTGCGTCGGCGATGACCAGGGTATCGTCGTTCAGTTCTTTATCGGTCTGGTCAATCATCATCATCTTCTCGCCCTTGCTCGCGAGACGGACAATGATGCGGTTCTCGTTCAGTTTGTCGTAGTCAAAGGCGTGCAGCGGTTGGCCGCATTCCATCAATACGAAATTTGTGATATCGACCACATTGTTGACAGAGCGAAGCCCCACTGTTTCGATGTGATCCTGCAACCACTTGGGAGAAGGAGCGACTTTGACGTCGGTGATAATCCGCGCAGTGTACCGAGGGCATAGAGCCGGATCGAGAATATCAATACTCGCGAAATCGGATGCAGGTTTGTCGGATTCTGTGAGCTGAATCTCAGGAACGCGAAGCTCACTGCCAACCATGGCCGCAATCTCGCGAGCTACGCCGAGATGACTAAGCTGGTCCGGGCGATCCGCCGTCACTTCGATCTCGATCATTACGTCGTCACCGACGTCGCTGTAACCCTCGACCTCGAGGCCAGCCACAGTGAAACGCTCGCACAAATCCTTCACGGACAGGTCGAAGTCACAATACTCTTTCAACCAACGATAGCTGAGCTTCATTTCGCACGCTCAATAATAGTGATAATCTTACCGAATGCCGCAATCTCATCAGCTAAAACTGATTGAGAAATCGCAGGTCATTTTCGAAAAACAGTCGCACATCGTGGATGCCGTAACGCCCCATTGCGATACGGTCCACCCCCATGCCAAATGCAAAACCGGTGTACTTTTCACTGTCATATCCGACGGCTTTGAACACATTGGGATGCACCATTCCCGATCCAAGCAGCTCGATCCATCCTTTCTGCCCACACGAGTTGCATCCCTTCGCATCACAGAAACGGCAAGATACGTCGACCTCGGCAGATGGTTCGGTAAAGGGGAAGAAGGACGGACGAAACCGCGTGCGCACACTTTCGCCGAGCAATTCCTTCATCGCAAGTGTCAGCACAGCTTTCAGGTCGGCGAATGTCACGTCCTCCCCGACAACCAGTCCTTCTATTTGGTGAAAAGTCGGATAGTGCGAGGCATCGGCTGTGTCGCGACGATAGACGCGACCAGGAGCGATAATGCGTAGCGGAGGCTTCCTTTTCTCCATTGCTCGTATCTGAACCGGTGATGTATGGCTTCTCAGCAAACGATCACCGTCGAGATAGAGAGTATCAAACGCGTCCCGGGACGGATGGTCTTTGGGTACATTGAGTGCGTCGAAATTGTAGTATCCAAGTTCGATTTCGGGTCCTCGGACTATGTCGAATCCGAGTCTTGTGAAGATATCACAAAGCTCGATTTGTGTTCTGATGATCGGATGAATGCGTCCGAGAGTCCTTTGTCTGCCTGGCAGGGTGAAGTCGAAGTGTGCTTTGGTAGTGGTCTTTTTCGCGCCACTTGCCTTGAGCTTTTCCTTCAGTAGTCCTTCTATTTCTTTCTTGACCTCGTTGGCCATCCGTCCTGCTTGACGCTTCATGTCGTCGCTGAGGCCGGGAAGTTTGGCCATAGCGTCACGCAGTTTACCCTTGCGGCCGAGGTACTTCGTCTGCAACTGTTCGAGTGCGTCCCGTCCGACAGCCGCGTCGATTGTGCTTCGGGCTTCCTCACAGAGCTTTTTCAGTTCTTCGAGCATGACAGTCTGGTCAGTTCCTTGCCTTTTCGCCGGGATGGGATAGTAAGATCCTTACCACAATACCCATACAAAAACAACGGAGACGCTGCGACACAACGTCTCCGTCAAAGCTCAACCAAAATGAAGCAATACGCAGCTACTATGCTTGCCCTTTTGCGAGCTCCGCGAGCTGAGCAAAAGCTTGTGCATCGCTGACGGCTATTTCGGCCAGCATTTTTCGATTGAGAGCGACCCCTGCTTCGGTCAGGCCCTTCATGAAAACGCTATAGCTCAGGCCGCATGCTCGCGCGCCTGCGTTGATCCGCATGATCCAGAGACGGCGGAAATCGCCTTTGCGACGTTTGCGATCACGATAGTTGTACGCTTTTGCCCGACGGACCGTTTCTTTTGCAACACGGAGGTATTTGCGTCTTCCGTGGAAGCCGCCCTTGGCTTCCTTGAGAAGACGCTTGTGTCTGCGATGTCTTGCGGGACTGTTGGTTACTCTAGGCATCTAACTCTCTCCTGCTTTCCTTTCGGCTTCGCAACCCCGGGGTACTCTTTGGACCTGACTCGGCGGTTTGTGGAAGCCGTGGATATTGGCGTTTTGCTTATACTCCCTTGCCTTTGGCAAGTAATTTCTTGATTACTCTTGCATTCGTGCCTGTAAGCTCTTTCCAGCCTCTGAGTTGCCGGACTTTCTTGCCACGCTTTCCAGCCATCAAGTGACCCTTACCCGATTTGCGGACCATTACTTTTCCGCTGGCAGTTATCTTGACACGTTTTGCTATCCCCTTGTGGGTTTTCATTTTAGGCATCAGTACTCTCCGTTTGCTCCGGTGTAGCCGTCTCTTCCGGTTGCGGTTTGGACTTCGGTTTTGATTTGGACTTAATTTTTGGCAGTGGTGCCAGCATCATTGTCATGCGGCGGCCGTCGAGTCGCGGTTCCTGTTCTATCTTGGCTGCGTCTTCGAGCATTGCGCAAAACTTCATCATGACTTCCTTGCCCAAGTCCACATGAGCCATCCATCTGCCGAAGAATCGCACCTGCACCTGCACCTTATGGTTGTGTTCAAGAAAACCGCGTGCGTGCCGCGCCTTGTGCTCCAGGTCGTGAACGTCTGTGCCGGGCAACAGTCGTATGCCCTTGATCTGGCTTACATGCTGTTTCTTGCTTGTCTGTTGCTGGCCCTTCTTCATTTTGTATTTGTGCTTGCCATAGTCCATGATTTTGCAGACAGGCGGGGAACCGTCGGGGGCGACTTCGACCAAGTCAAGGCTCGCCTCACGCGCTATTCGCAACGCCTCATCTACGGACATGACACCGAGTTGTTCGCCTTCGTTTCCGATCAGCCTTACGGGGCTACGTCGAATCCGTTCGTTAACCCTCAGTTCTTTTTGAATCGCCCACCCTCCTATTTCCTGTTTTCGATTTCTTGAAGCGCAGTCTTCAGGAATTCGTCAAGATCCTGCGCACCATGATCACCATCAGTGCGATGTCGGACGGCAACAGTGTTGGCCTCTATTTCCTTGGCACCAACGATGAGCATGTACGGTACCTTTTCTTTCGTGGCTTCGCGAATCTTGAAGCCTACTTTTTCATTTCGCAAGTCACACTCGCAACGAATGCCTTTTGTCTGCAAAGCGTTCTGCACGTTGCGGGCATATTCATGGTGTTGATCGGCAATTGGCAATACCTTCACCTGAACAGGGGCGAGCCAGGTAGGCAGTGCTCCGCCGAAATGTTCTATCAGTATACCAAGAAATCGCTCAATAGAGCCCATGACGGTGCGGTGAATCATTACCGGGCGTTTCTCCCGCCCATCTGGTGCAACGTATGTGAGGTCAAATTGCTCCGGTTCCGCAAAATCAAGCTGGATAGTAGCGCACTGGTGCGTGCGGTTCAATGCGTCACGGACGTGGAAATCGATTTTCGGGCCGTAGAATGCACCGTCACGCGGGCTTAGTTTGTAGTCAAGGCCCTTTTGTGCGAGAGCCTGTTTGAGTGCATCAGTCGCCTGCTCCCACATCTCGTCGGTGCCGATACTGCCTTCCGGGCGTGTCGACAGCTCAACGAAGAAGGGTAGTCCGAAGACGCTGTAGAAGTATTCGACTAAATCGATAACTCCTACGATTTCCTCGATCATTTGCTCGGGGAGCATGAAGATATGGGCATCGTCTTGTGTAAACTGTCTCACCCTAATGAGGCCGTGCAGTACACCGGATCGCTCGTGTCGATGTACCAGCCCCAGCTCTCCCCAGCGCAAGGGCAGATCGCGATAGCTGTGGAGCTTGCTTTTGTATATGAGCATGCCCCCAGGACAGTTCATCGGCTTGATAGCGTAGTCGTTATCATCGACCTCGGTGAAATACATGTTCTCACGAAAATGATCCCAGTGGCCGGATTCTTCCCAGAGGTGTTGACGCAGCATAATTGGCGTACGGACCTCGCCATATCCTCTTTCTGTATGAACTTGACGCCAGAAATCGATCAGCGTGTTCCAGACGACCATGCCCTTGGGATGGAAGAAGGCAAAGCCCGGGCCTTCCTGGTGAAAGCTGAAGAGATCGAGGTCACGGCCGAGCTTGCGATGATCGCGTTTCTTTGCTTCTTCAAGAAGCCGCAGGTGTTCGTCAAGTTGTTTCTGATCCGGGAAGGCGGTGCCGTAGATGCGTTGGAGCATCTTGTTATTCTCATCGCCTCGCCAATAGGCTCCGGCGACAGATAGTAGCTTGAAGGCTTTGCACTCGGAAGTGTTTGAAAGATGCGGCCCGCGGCAGAGATCTATGAAATCATCCTGCTCGTAGAAGCTGATGGTGCTATCATCGAGAGCCTCGATCAGTTCGATCTTGTATGGCTCGTCCGTTTCTCGCATCTTGGCGAGGGCATCATCCTTCTCCATCTGCACACGTCTGATGGGCAACGATTCGGAAATGATCTTGCTCATTTCCTTTTCAATCTTTCCGAGGTCCTCGTCGGTAAGCGGCTGTTCAAGGTCAAAATCATAGTAGAAGCCGCCTTCGATGGAAGGACCTATGGCAAGCTTCACGCCGGGATAGAGTCGTCGGACGGCTTGGGCCATGACGTGGGACGTGGAGTGTCGCAGTATTTCAAGGCCTTCCGGCGAGTCGAAGTCAATCAAGCTTATGGAGGCGTCGGTGTGGAAAGGGCTGTTTAGATCCACGAGGTGATCGTTTATGCGAGCTGCCACAGCACACACGTTGTCCCCACACACGTCGCGAACGATGTCGCTGACCAGTGTTCCATCGGGGTATTCGCGCGTTTTTCCATTTGGAAACGTCGCCTTCGGCATCACAAACCTCGGTAGACCACAAAACTTCTTCGCGAAAAGCAACTATGTGCTCAACAACAAGCGGCGGTCACCTCACCATCAGGAGTCCCGCCCTTCTTGTGCTGATCGCGAGATTGACAATTGGTGGGCGATACTGGATTCGAACCAGTGACTTCTAGCTTGTCGAGCTAGCGCTCTAACCAACTGAGCTAATCGCCCCAAACAACAATTCTAGTACGAAAGTATTGTGAAAGAAAGCTCGACTCGAATTTTCTTTTAGCTTTCCTTCTTGTCTTCTTCCGCTCCCTCTTTCTCTTCGGTCTCTGCCTCTTTGCTCACATCTGTGGTTGCTTCTGGTGTCGAGCTATCCTCTGCCACAGTTGTTTCTTCTTCGACAGCAACCTCTTTAGCCGGGTTGACGGCACTTTCTTCGGCAACAGCTACGTCGGGCTTTGCCTTCGGGCTGGAAGACGCGGCCTTTTTCTTCCGCTTTCGCTGCGTACCGGATTTGCTTCTTTCTTCGCTGCCGACAAGCTCAAGAATCGCTTGCGGTGCGTTGTCACCCAGCCGACGTTCAGAAAGTTGCAGGACACGGGTGTATCCCCCGGCCCGTTCTTCATATCTTGACGGGAACTCTCTGAAAGCCTTGCTTACGGCGTCCTTTCGATTTCCGAGCAAGGCGATTGCCCTGCGGCGATCGGCGAGGGTGCCTTTTTTGGCCAGGGTAATAATGCGTTCCGCTAGCCTTTGAGCTTCTTTGGCCTTTGCCTTTGTGGTTACAACTCGTTCTGCGCTTGATTCACTCGGCTCAGCCAGGAACAGGCTACACACCAAATTACGCAGCATCGCTGTGCGATGGGCAGATGTACGACCGAGCTTACGGCCTTGATTGCGATGTCGCACGGACAACTTCCTCCGGATCTGCTCAGGACCGCGAGACAGTCTCCATTGCTAGAGACAGTCCCCTTTCCTCAAGCTTGGACAATATTTCTTCTAACGACGTTTTACCAAAATTGCGCAGGCCGAGCAGTTCGCTTTCGGTATTGCTCACCAACTCGGCGATCGTTGTGATGTTTTCTGCTCGCAGGCAGTTCATCGAACGAACAGACAATTCGAGTTCTTCTACCGGGGCCTCAAGCTTGCGCTTGAGTTCCTCGGGATCGCTGTCCGGCTCGGTAAGACTTTCAACACTCGCCTCAACTGGCGCTGCCTGTGAGCCGACATCGAAGTGCAGAATGAACGGGTCGAAGTGTTTTCTAAGAATCTTTGACCCTTCAACTAGAGCTCCGTCAGGCGATACTGAACCGTTGGTCCAGATTTCAATAATCAGCCTGTCGTAGTTTGTCACCTGACCAACACGTGTATCTTCTGCTCGATAGCGCACACGGCGGACAGGGGAGAAAAGAGAATCGATGGGCATCACACCGATTTCCTGCGGCTCCACAGCATTATCTGTTGCGGGCGAGTAACCGCGTCCAAGACGGCAGTTTAGCTCAGCCACAAAACTGACATCCTCTGCCAGAGTGGCGATGTGCTGTTCGGGATTGATAATCTCTACGTCGGCATCTGCCTCGATGTCGGCGGCTGTGATTATTCCTTTGCCCTTTTTGTTGATTTTCAGGATCTTGGGGTTTTCCGTGTGGAGTTGGACCAAGATGCCCTTCATGTTGATCATGATGTCCGTGACGTCTTCCACGACACCAGGTATCGTGGAGAACTGGTGGTGGACGCCTTCGATTTTGACGGATGTTATTGCTGCACCTTCGAGTGACGAAAGCAGGACCCGTCGAAGAGAGTTTCCGACGGTCATTCCAAACCCTCGCTCAAAGGGTTCAACAATGAACTTGCCGTAAGTATGGGTGAACGTTTCACGTTCACAAACAACTTTAGTTGGGAGTTCGAATCCTCTCCATCGACTCCGCATTACCGCACCTCCCCTTCCAAATAAGGGTAAGACTCCAGCGAGATCGCTCTATTAGACAGTACTATTTTGAAAGCAACTCTACGATCAATTGTTCCTGAATCGGGAGCGACACGTCTTCACGTGTCGGCAACGCAAGCACCTTGACCTGTACCGGTTCATCACTCACCTCCATCCACACAGGGATGGGTCGGTTCTTGGTCAGCTCAAGACTTTCGTGCGCGATCTTCTGTATCTTTTCCTTTGATGAGAATGTTATGACCTGATTTGGTGAAACCAGGAATGATGGTACGTCTACACGTTTGTTGTCCACATACACGTTGCCGTGGGTGATCAACTGGCGCCCGTGAAAGCGTGACGCAGTCAAACCGCTACGGGAAAGTACGTTGTCAAGTCTGCGTTCAAGCAGGACGAGCAGTGCTTCGCCGGTGTTGCCCTTGGCACGTGACGCCATGTCGAAGTAATGGCGGAACTGACGTTCAAGAATGCCGTAGAATCTCTTCAGCCTCTGTTTCTCGCGCAATTGAAGGCCGTAGGCAGAACGCTTTCCGCGGCTGAAACGGTGATCACCCGGTGGGCGCTCTCTTCGGGACGCCGCGCACTTGGGCGTGTCACAACCGGTGCCCTTGAGGAACAGTTTTATTCCTTCGCGTCGGCAGATACGACAAGATGGTCCAGTATACCTCGCCAAAATTGACTCCTTATTTCCTTGACAATTACACGCGTCGTTTCTTACGGGGGCGGCAGCCGTTGTGGGGCAACGGTGTGCAGTCCTCGATTGCTCTGATTTCGAGACCGGCCGCCTGCAAGGCGCGGATCGCGCTTTCACGTCCCGACCCAGGTCCCTTTACTTTGACTTCGATCTGTCTCAGACCCATTTTCGCGGCTTTTTGCGCCGCGTCTTCGGCTGCTCGCTGAGCTGCAAACGGTGTGCTCTTTCGCGAACCTTTGAAGCCAATTACCCCGGCACTCGACCAACACAGTGTTTCCCCGTTGATATCGGTGATAGTCACGACCGTGTTGTTGAATGTAGCCTTGATATAGGCGATACCGTTTGATACCGAACGTCGGACTCTTTTTCTACTGCTTTTTGCTTGCTTTGCCATGAGTACCTTTCAGCACTGTCTATTTCTTGCCAGGAACGCCCTTTTTGCCTGCAACCGTTCGTTTGGGGCCTTTGCGTGTTCGCGCGTTGGTGCGAGTCCTCTGTCCTCGGACCGGTAGGCCGCGTCGATGACGAAGACCTCTGTAACAGGCAATGTCTCTGAGACGGGCAATGTTCTGCGTATTCTGACGCCGCAACTCGCCTTCAACCATGTAGTTTTTGTCGATAATCGAGGCGAGACGGCTCAACTCGTCGTCTGTCAGATCCTTGGCCCTGACGTTTCCATCTATGTTTGCGGCCTTTAGAATCTCCACGGACGTTTTCAGCCCGATCCCGTGAACGTACGTGAGCGCCACTTCAACGCGCTTGTCGTTCGGAATATCAACACCTATGATTCTGGGCATTTTCCCCTCACTTCTATCTTACATCTCTGTCCCATGCTCTCCGCTGGAAAGACGGGTATTACGAGCTTACCTATTTGCCTTGTCGCTGCTTGTGACGAGGATTGTCCTTGCAGATGACCCGAACAACGCCTCTGCGCCGGATTACTCTGCAACTTTCACATATGGGACGAACCGAAGCTCTGACCTTCATTTTCCTTTTACCTTCCCTTCACGCCATACGATACGTCCTTTGCTAAGGTCGTACGGCGATACCTCCAAGGTCACGCTGTCTCCAGGCAGGATGCGAATAAATCGCATCCGCATTTTTCCGCTCACGTGTGCCAAAACCATGTGCCCGTTTTCAAGCTCTACCTTGAATGTGGCATTTGGTAGTGCCTCACGCACTGTTGCCGTAACTCGAATTGCTTCCTCTTTGGCCATATCTTACCTGTCATTACGGTGCGGTCAGAATAACTGCGCCCACCTCTGTAACGGCAATTGTGTTTTCAAAGTGCGCCGATAGAGAACCGTCCAGCGTCTGTACCGTCCATCCGTTTTTTGACACCCCGACGTTGCTCTGTCCGGCACAGATCATCGGCTCAATAGCGATTACTGTTCCGCAAGGCAGTTTGGGATTCGGAAACGAACTGGACCGAAAATTCGGTACCTGAGGCTCTTCCCAAAGCTCTTTGCCCACTCCGTGTCCGACAAGGTCGCGTACGATCGACAATCCGTGCGGCAGAACAAAATCCTCCACCACACCGGCTATGTCCATTACGCGGACATCGACGTGCACACGGGCAATCGCTCGCTCAAGTGCCTCTCGACACACATCCAAGAGCTTTTGGCTCTCCGGATTCAAATTGCCAATAGGAAAGCTCCTCGCGGCGTCTGCCACAAAACCTTTCCACCTAGCGCCTACATCTACGCTTAGTATGTCTCCGGCAAGCAGTTTACGATTACCGGGGATGCCGTGGACAACTTCATCGTTGACCGAGGCACAAATACTCGCAGGAAACGCCTTGCGGTGTCCCCCGCTTCGGTACCCTTTGAAGGCCGGTGTCGCCCCTCGTGAAAGAATCTCTTCCTCCGCAAGCCCATCGAGTTCGGCGGTTGTCACGCCGGGTGTTGCGGCTTTCTCTATTACTTCAAGCGCCGCAGCAACCGCTCGACCAGCTTCCCGGATCTTCTCTATTTCTTCTGACGTCTTGGGCCGTATCACGTGGCAATAGTCCCACTGAACTGCTCTTCAATCATGCTCTGCACTTCGTCGATGTCCCGCTCGCCCGGGATATCAATAAGCAGTCCCTGATCACGGTAGTAGTCGATCAGCGGAGCAGTCATGTTGTGGTAGACACGAAGTCGCTCCCGTACGGTTTCGGCGCGATCATCATCGCGCAGCACCAATGGTTTTTGGCAGTTGTCGCAAATGCCATCAACCTTGGGAGGGAGCGTGTCTACGTGAAATACCGCTCCACATTCCGAACAAGTTCGTCTGCCGGAAAGACGTTTCACCAAGACATCGTCAGGTGCGTTGACAAAGATCACCTTATCCAGCGCCTGGCCATGCTCATGTAGGACTTTGTCCAAAGCCTGACCCTGCGCCACTGTGCGGGGAAAGCCGTCAAGGATGTAGCCGCGAGTGCAGTCAGCTCTTTCAAGGCGCTCTTCCATAACGCGTACTACAACTTCATCCGGTACCAAATCCCCGGCATCCATATAACGTTTGGCTTCCAAGCCGACTTCTGTCTTTTCTGCGACGGCTTGTCGAAGGATATCACCGGTACAGATGTGGACCAAGCCTAGCTTGTCGCCAAGGCGAACAGCTTGAGTTCCTTTTCCCACACCAGGTGGTCCGAGAAACGCTGCTCTCATGTAAACCTTCCCTTAACACGGCCGCTCTTCATGAAACCATCATAGTGTCTCATGATCAAGTGCGTCTCGATTTTGCGCACCAAATCCAAAGCGACACCGACAACAATAAGCAAACCAGTCCCGCCGAAGATCAAGCCGGTACTGGATGGGATCGGCAGGATATGAGGCATCAACAGGGGAAGCAGAGCGATTGCTACAAGAAACGCACTGCCTGCCAGAGTAATTCGTCCCATGACCCTCTCCAGGTATTCCGCCGTCCGACGGCCTGGACGAATTCCAGGAACAAATGCCCCGTGCTCTTTCATGTCGTCGGCCAAACGTATCGGGTTGAACTGCACTGCAGTCCAGAAGTAGCAGAAGAAGAAAATCAGTATCGAGTTAATCAATAAGTAGGTGAACTGCCCGGGCGCAAGCATTCTTTGTATCGTATCTATGAATGCACTGTTTGGAAGCATTCCTCGCATCATTCCCAAAACAGTGCCCGGTATCATAAGCAAAGACTGAGCGAATATGATCGGAATCACGCCGGCAGCATTCACGCGCAGTGGCATATAGTGCCGCTGGCCGCTGTATACTTTGCGTCCGCGTGTGAGTTTTGCATGCTGTACAGGAACTCTTCGCTCGCCTTGCTGAATTACGACCACAGCCATTACTACGCCTATGTAAACGGCAAAGACAACGGCCAACGAGAAGAGGTTCATCTTGCCCGATCTGAAGACAAAAAGATCGCTTACAGTAAGTCTATCAAAGAGCGGGCTGAGACTAGATGGCAGTCTCGATACAATCCCACCCATAATGATCAGTGAGATTCCTTGTCCGATGCCGTTTTCGGTGATCTGCTCCCCAAGCCACATGAGGAAGATCGAGCCGCCGGTCAGCGTTATCATGCAAAGGTAAGGAAACCAAGGCTCAAATTCCGGTACGATAACTGGACGGCCAAGTTTTGCACCAAATCCAGCGATGAGTTTTGACATCATAATCGACTGGATCAGACACAGAGCAACGGTTGCATATCGCGTGTACTGATTGATCTTCTTGCGACCAACTTCACCCTCTTTTGACAACTCTTCGAGCGGCTTTATGACCGTCGTGAGTAGCTGGAATATGATCGATGCGCTGATAAAGGGCATGATCCCCAGGCCAAAAACAGCCGCCCTACTAAGGGCTCCACCGGTAAACATACTGACCAGCCCTATCATACCGGTGGTTTCCGCTGCTTTGCTGAATGCTCCGGGATCCACACCAGGCAAAGTTATGATTGAGCCGATGCGAAAGATTCCGAGCAGGATGATCGTGTACACGATCATCTTGCGAAGCTCGGGGATTCGAAAAACATTGACTAGAGGGGTGAGCCTCATTCGGTGTTGTCCTCAGCTTTGGATGCAGCCTTGCGGCCGGACTTCGGTGCGTTTTCCACTTTGACAACGGTGCCACCGGCAGCAGTAATCTTTTCTTCAGCGGACTTGCTGAAGGCGTGAGCCTTTACCGTAAGAGAAACAGACAAATCACCCTTGCCAAGCACTTTGAGGCCATAGGGCATCTTCTTGATGACTTTGTCCTTGAGAAGCCTTTCAGCATCTATCGTGTCTCCTGACGCGTAACGCCCCAGGTCTTCCGTATTTATGGTCGTGTAGTCACGCGCAAAGCGCTTTCCAAAGCCGACCTTGGGAAACTTCATGAACAATGGCAAAGCGACCCCTGCAAACATCGGTCTCACGTGGTGTCCGCTACGACTAATAGCTCCACCGTGACCTTTGCCACTCTGTTTTCCCTTGCCAGAGCCTTTTCCGCGACCAACTCTCTTGCGGGATTTACTGATTCTTCCCTTTTTGATGTCGTTGAGAATCACCCGATCTTTACTCCCCTCAACTCTTCCATTTCCTGTCGAGTCTTCAGCGACTGAAGCCCGGCAAGTGTAGCTTTGGCTATGTTTCTTGTGTTTCCGGCGCCATATACTTTTGTCAACATGTCCTTTACGCCTGCTGCTTCAAGTACGGCTCGAACAGCTGACCCGGCGATGAGTCCGGTTCCTGGACGTGCAGGTTTCAACAAGACCGACGTGGCTTTGTAGCGGCCGACCACCTGGTGCGGAATGGTCGTACCTTTCAATTTCACATCGAATGCATTTCTATGGGCTTCTTTTGTGCCCTTCTCGACTGACAGAGGAACTTCCTTCGCCTTACCGTAACCGAGACCTACTCGGCCGGCGCCATCTCCGACAACCACGAGAGCTGAGAAGCTGAAACGTCGCCCGCCTTTTACTACTGTGGAACAACGGAAGATTTTGATGACCGTTTCCACCATCGCGCCTTCGACGCGCTCTTCTCGTTCGTCTCTACGGCGTTGTTTTGCCAACTCTGTCCTCCTGAACAGTCTATTGCTTTCTGTGTTTGCAGTTTTTCATCGTGATCCGGATGTTCCTGCAATTTACATCCGTGATCGACGACAACAGTTAGAATTTCATTCCAGCTTCGCGGGCAGCCTCTGCCAAGGCTTTTACCCTACCGTGGTAGGGATAGGATCCTCGGTCGAAGACGACGCGTTCAATACCCTTTTCTTTGGCTTTCTCCGCGATCCGTTTTCCGATTGTCTTGGCAGCTTCAATGTTTCCCCCATGCGGCAGGGAGTCTTTGAATTCGACGTCTTTGCTTGACGCTGAGACCAACGTATGACCGGAAATATCGTCAATGACCTGACAATACATATGTGCAAGACTGCGATATACACACAACCGGGGTCTTTCGGGAGTGCCTGAAACTTTCCTCCGCACCCTTCGATGTCGCCTCTCACGGCGCTGGATTTTGAGTTTTTGCGGGTTCATGCTGCTTCCTCTATTTATTCTCCGGAGACAAACGCCTTACCCGGTTTGATCTTGACTGTCTCATCATGGTATCGAATGCCTTTGCCCTTGTAAGGCTCGGGCGGGCGAATGTTTCGAAGTCCTGCGGCAAACATTCCGATTAGTTCTTTGTCGGCGCTATTTACGGTTACCAGAAAGCCAGGGCTCGAACCCACACCAGAGATAGGTACCGTTACCTGTTCCGGTTTTTCCACGGTGATACCCTTTGGGATGGGCACGACTACGGGATTGGCATAGCCTGCCAAAATCGTCAGTTTGTCGCCGTCAAGTTTCGCGGAATAGCCTACTCCGACAACCTGGAGCTTCTTCACGTATCCTTCGGTGACTCCGTGAACCATGTTCGCGATAAGACTTCTGGTCAGGCCGTGAAGCGAGCGATCTTGCTTCAGGTCCGAGCTTCGTTTTACCACGATCCGGTTGGCCGCTTCGTCCACTTCTACCGTGATAGTCGGCGGAATCTGACGGTGGAGTGAACCCTTGGGTCCTTCCACTTTGATCTCGCGGTCTTTGAGAGTGACCTTTGCTCCCTGCGGGATTGGGACAGGTTGTTTACCGATTCTGGACAAACTGAGATTCCTCCTTCGATGCTGCTATTGTCCTACCACACTTCGCAGAGTACTTCGCCACCGACTCCCTGCTGTCGGGCTTCCCTGTCAGACAGCACACCCTTTGGCGTAGAGACAATAGCTATACCGAGACCGTCAAGGACGCGGCGAATTTCACGCACTCCCTGGTAAACACGCTGACTCGGCTTGCTGATGCGGCGGATTGAGCTGATCACTGGATCGCCGGTACGTGCGTATTTGAAGTAGATACGGATCGTTCCTTGCGGGCCTTCATGCTCTTCAGTGCAATCAGTAATATAACCTTCACGTTTGAGAACATTGGCTATAGCCATTTTCTCTTTTGAAAAGGGCATATCGGCAAACTCGCGGCCGATTCTGATTGCGTTACGTACGCGCGTCAGCATGTCTGCTATTGGATCTGTCATCGACATATGCAATATACTCCGTTGCGTCTCTTGCTCACTGCCTTGCGATTACCAGCTTGCCTTGCGCACTCCCGGTATGGAACCGTTGAGAGCGAGCTTTCGGAAGCAAAGACGGCAGACCTGAAAACGACGCAAATACGCGCGTGGCCTACCACACAGTTGACAGCGAAGCTTGACGCGGCTTTTGTATCTGGGCGTTCTCTTACTCTTTTCGATTAAGCACTTCCGTGCCATAAAAGCTCCTTACGCCGAGGCGCCTGCAGTTGCAAATGGGAATCCAAGTAGACGAAGCATTTCGTGAGCTTCCTCGTCGGATCCACTCGTTGTTACTATCGTTACGTGCATGCCCTGGACATGTTCTACCTTGTCCACGTTTATTTCGGGAAATACTGTCTGCTCTCGCAAGCCGAAGGAATAGTTGCCGTGTCCATCAAAGGACTTGCTCGGCAGCCCGCGGAAGTCTCGGACACGTGGCAAAGCTGTG
>Ga0180433_10005850_pt1 | contig 16430 bp, 9 predicted proteins | sample SS_ome_8_FD_132980 | JGI IMG/M metagenome (GOLD analysis project Ga0180433, IMG submission 132980) | Hypersaline lake sediment archaeal communities from the Salton Sea, California, USA - SS_1_D_1 metaG | ecosystem: Environmental > Aquatic > Non-marine Saline and Alkaline > Hypersaline > Sediment... | reverse complement strand
CAGCCACTTTCACGGCGGTCCGGGACACGCGCACGGGGCCAGCCACGACCACGCGCACGGGGCCGGCCACGCGCATTCGCACGAAGCAACCGGCAGCCACGCCCACGGCGCCTCGCGCGACCAACCGCACGGCACGGCCGACGGCCGCTCGCACTCCGGCGGTCGCCGGACGGAAGCCGATAAGAACGCTCCCTTTGCTGCGGAGGCAAAGGTCAATCTCCGTCACTCGGAGTCAGACGATCTTTCGAACGCACGATTCGAACCGGAAGGGAGGAAAGCATGACGCTGCGAACTCTGACGGGGTGGCTGGCCCTTGCGATGGTGATGGGGGCCGCGACGCAGGCCCTGGCCGAACCGGTCACATTCACCCTGATGACCCATACCGGCTTTGCGGGAAAACTGCCTCAACAGGCGGGTGTCGAGAACGTGACCGGAGACCACCTGATCGGCACTGCCGACGACTGGTCGTCGGCGTCGCTGAACCCCGACGGGTGCTTCAGTTTCAATTTCATGGTCCCCGCCGGCTTCGACCCCGACTTGGGGTATCCGGACGGCTACGCCGAAGGCATCCACTCGCTGACCGGCTCCTTCGTGCTGGACGTTGACCTGGCGGCCGGCGGAACCTTCTCCATGACCGCCCTGGCCTTCGACGGGCACCGGAGCAGCACGAAGTCCTCATACCAGTACCTGGTTGAACCGGGCGACCCGGCGACCGACGGGACCCACGGCCCGGTGGACGGCGTACCGAACAGCGGGACGTACTCGGCCTCCGCCGCCTCGGGGGGATGGGCGATGTCGGCCACGTTCGACTGGTACAAAGACGTGCCGTGCCGGGGCCATCCGAACATCGACATGACGTTTGACAATTTCGCGTGGGACGGTTTCCTGATCCCGGTCACCGACCTGACGCAGCCGGGGATGGATGCCGTCACGCTGGACGACCCGCTGGGGTACTTCGGCGGCACGTCGGCCGACTTCGAGGCGTGGCTCCTGGCGGAGGTGGCACCGCGCCTGCCGGCCGACGCCGAGTATCTACTGTTTGCCCAGGGACAGGACCAGCCCATCTGGAACACCACCGCGATGGGCGGCTGGGACTCTGACAACGGCATCCTGACCGAAACCATCATTGCCACGGCCGTCCCGGAGCCGGCCACGCTGGCCCTGGCGGCGGCGGGCCTGGCCGGCATCGCCCTGCGGCGGCGCCGGGCCGCCTGACCTCCCGGAGGCTCGATGCCGATGGCTGAGTTCACCACCAGCATGCCGACGGCCGCCACGGGCCGGGACGCGCCCGGCGTCGGGCTCAAGGTCCTGCTGCTCGTGTGCCTCGCCGTAGCCGCGGTCATCGTGGACGGCTGGTGGAAATTGGCGGTACTGCTGGCGGTGTCGGCGGGGTGCGTGGGGATGGTGGCCGTCCGACCGGGACCCCGCCGGCCGGGGACCCTTGTCTGGGCGGGCGTCGGCCTCGGCGGTCTCGCCGTGGGCCTGTGGGCCTGGGGCCTGCCGGTGCGACCGTATGCCGGACCGGTCGCGCGGCTGGTGATCCTGCTGGTGGCGGGACGGGCGTTCGCCCTCTCGACCTCGGCAGCCGAGTGGCGCCGGGCGCTGGACCGGGCGCGGCTGCCGAACCGTATGGTGCTCCTCTTTGCCGCGGCCCACGCCATGACAGGCATGCTGGCCTCGGAGGTCCGCTTTGCCCGCCAGGGCATGCGCATCCGGGCGATGGCCGAGGCGAACGGCCCGGACGCTGGCAGGCTCCACCGCCTGTGGCGGGCCGGCGTGGCGTTCTGTGCGCGGCTGTTTGCGCGGGCGGACCGGCTGACCGCCCTGGCCGAGACCCGCGCCTTCTCCCGTCCCGGCCGGCGGTGGCTCGCCCGCCCGCACCGCTCGCGGGCGTGCGACCTCCTGGTCGGCGTCTCATGCGTGGCGGCCACGGCCATCCTGTGCCTGGTGTGACCATGGACGAGGTGCTCCGCATCGAGGGCCTGACCTGCCGGCCTGGACGCGGCGACTCTCGCGCGCTCGGCCCGCTCGACCTGGCGATCCGGCCGGGCGAGGTGGTGCTCGTGGCGGGCCGGAGCGGAGCCGGCAAATCTCTCCTCGCCCGGTCTCTGGCGGGCCTCCTGCCGCGAGTCTTCCCCGGCAAGGTGACCGGCCGGGTGGATCTAAGCGGAACACCGCTGGCGTCGCTGGAGCCGTGGGAGGTGGCCCGACGCCTCGGGACCGTCTTTCAGGACCCGCGGGCGGGAGCCTTCGGCGGCACGGTGGCCGACGAAGTCGCCTTCGGGCCGGAGAACCTCGGCCTGCCGCCCGCCGAGGTCGCCCGCCGCGTCGACGCCGCCCTGGAGGCGACCGGCCTGTCGGCGTTCGCAACCTCTCCGCTGGAGACGCTCTCGCTGGGTCGCTGGCAGGCGTTGGCGGTGGCGGCGGCGCTGGCGATGCAGCCGGCCGTGCTCGTCCTGGACGAGCCCACCTCGATGCTCGACGCCGCCGCGGCCCGCCGCGGGCTGGACACGCTGGCCCGCCTGGCCGACGAGGACGGCGTGGCCGTCATCATTCTGGAACACCGCACCCGCCTGGTGGCGGAGCGGGCCACGCGCCTCGTGGTGCTGGAGTGTGGCCGGGTCGTCTATGACGGCGACCCGGGACGCGTCCGCGACAGGACCTTCTGCCGGCGCTTCGGGCTGCGGCCATCCGAGATCCCTGCCGAGGCCGGCCCGGCTCCCGAATCCGCCGGCGGCGGCGCAAACCCCGTGGCGCGGGCGGAGTCAGTAGCGTTCGCCTATCCCGGGGGCGTCCCTGTGTTGGCCGATCTCGACCTGGAGGTCCCCGCCGGCGCGGCCACCCTCGTCACCGGGCCGAACGGCTCAGGCAAGACGACCCTGTTGAAACTGCTGGCGGGGCTGCTCCGCCCCAGGGAGGGGCGGGTCCGGTATCGGCGGGGAGAGGCATGGCAAGACGGTCCCCGCCGCGGCGACGTCGGCTTCGTCGGACAGGCGCCGGACTACGTCTTCCGACACCGGACGGTGGAAGCCGAGTTCGCCTCCTGGCACGGGGGCGACGGCGAGGCAGAAGAAACGGCCAAGGCGGCCCTGGCGCGCCTCGACCTGGCGGGGCTGCGGGCGCGCCATCCCCTGTCGCTGAGCGAGGGAGAGAAGCGGCGATTGGCCATCGCCTCGGCCCTGGCTGCCCGGCCGAGGCTCCTCGCCCTGGACGAGCCCTCCGTCGGATTCGATGGGGCACACCTCGATGGGCTGCTGGCCGCGCTCCACGAGTACGCCCGGACCGGCGGGGCCATCCTGCTCGCCTCCAACGACCCGGACGTGCTGGACCGCGGCTGGCCGCGACGCATGGACCTGGCACGCATTCCCGCTGCGTAAGGCTTCGTGAGACCGCTCGGCGTTGTATCACGCCATCCGGTGCACTTCTCTGTTTTGAAGAGGGTTCCGCGCAGGGTGTCTTCCCGGAGGAGACCTGAACCCGGCGCCTTCCGGTTACCAGCCGCCGGCCTGGAGTTCAATCATGCCCCTCGGCCCCGCTCCCCGCCAGGGCCAGGATGGCCGCCTTGACGTGCTCCGGCAGGACGCCCCAGGCGCCGGCAAGGTCGAAAGGGAGGGACGGTGACTCGCCGGGCGCGGCAGAAGCAGCAGGAGCGGCAGGCGCGGCGGGAGGCCCCTCCTCGGCCGCCTGGTTGAAGTGCGAGTTGGTGACTTGGAGGTAGTGTTTGGCGGCGACGGGACGCGAGTTGCCGATCCACGCACAGACCGGCCGAGCCGGTTCGCTTCGACGTGCTCCGCCCCTCGGCTGAGGCGTTTTCGAGAGTGAACCCGCTCCGGCTCCGGGCACATGCGCTCTGGCCGGAGCCCAAAAGGCCTTGCCGATGTCCGGGATCGGGATAGAATGACCGGGAAGGCCCGCAACGGTCGCCGGCCGCTGACCGCCCGGGGAATCTCGGACGAAAGCACGGCGGTTCCCGTTTTCTTATCCCGAATCATGGAGACGCCCAATGCGACTGACGGCGGTATGCGCGGTTCTTTCTGCGGTATGGGCTTGGACGTCGGTCCACGCGGCGCAGCCGGCCGACCCCGCGCTGAAGGCGTCCGGCATTCGGGGCGGGCTGGTCGTGCACCTCGGCTGCGGCGACGGCAAGCGGACCGCCGCCCTGGCGACCGAGGGGCCGTACCTCGTCCACGGCCTGGCGGGAGATGCGGACGAGGTGGAACAGGCGCGCGCGTACATCCGCTCGAAGGGTCTTTACGGTGCCGTTTCCGTGAAGCCGTTTCACGGGAAACATCTGCCTTACGTCGACAACCTCGTTACCCTGCTCGTGGCGCAAGACCCGTCCGGCGTGCCGATGCGGGAAATCATGCGCGTCCTCGCCCCCGGCGGGGCGGCGTATGTGGCCGGCAAGAAGACTGTCAAGCCCCGGCCGGATGCCATCGACGAGTGGACCCACTACCTGTACGATTCCACAGGCAACCCGGTAAGCCGTGACGCGCTCGTCGCGCCGCCGGCCCACCAGCAATGGGTCGCGGGACCGCGTTGGGCCCGTCACCACGACCACATGTCCAGCATGAACGCCATGGTGTCTGCGGGGAACCGCCTGTTCTACGTCTTCGACGAGGGCTCCACGGCTTCAATCATGCTTCCTTCGCATTGGCGTCTTATCGCTCGGGACGCCTTCAATGGGGTGGTGCTATGGAAGCGGCCCATTCCCCGATGGTGGCCACGTTTTACCCCGTTGAAGAGCGGACCGGCTCAACTGCCCCGTCGGTTGGCGGCAACGGAAGAATGCGTGTACGTGACGCTCGGCCTCGATGCGCCGGTGTCAAAACTGGATGCCGCAACCGGTAAGACGTTGCAGACCTATCAAGAAACGAAGTACACCAAGGAGATCGTGCAGCACGACGGACGGCTTTACGCGGTTACGGGGTCGCCTCGGACGAAGGAAGCCAGGGAATCGAAGTATCTTTATGAGAAGAACTCACGTGCTCCCGGAAACCCGTTCAACTTACGCTGGAAAGACTGGGACCGGAACCTGGTTGTCATCAACACGGACTTCGAAAAGGTCGCCTGGCGGATGTCCTCGACCATCCTGCCCGGTACGCTCGCAGTTGCCGGCGACTCGGCATTCTTTCATAATGGGAAAAGCATCGTTGCCGTCGACAGGAAAACGGGCGAGGGGCAATGGGTTTCCAAACCGGTTCCCGCCGTGGATATCGAGAAGGGCATCCCGACGGGATTCATGCCGTCCCTGGTCGTCAATCACGGGGTCATCGTTTTTGCCGGCGGCCCCGGCTACCGGCAGCACATGAAGGGTCAAACCGATACGATGTTCGCGCTCCGCGCCAAGGACGGCGAAATCCTCTGGAAAGCCCCCCATTATCCCTCCGGATACCAGTCGCCCGAAGATCTTCTCGTGATTGACAGGACGGTCCTGTCGCCGTTCTCCACCTGGCTGAAAGGGAACGACCCGAAAAACAATCACGTGGTCGGACGGCACCTGATGACAGGCGAGGTCGCCTTCGACAGCGAGCCGGACGTGGCAGATCCTGTTTGGTTCATCCACCACCGGTGTTATCCTTCCAAGGCGACCGAGCACTACCTGCTGATGTCCAAGGAAGGGGTCGAGTTCATCGACAGCCGGACCCGCCGGTGGAAGATTCACCACTGGGTACGGGGGGCGTGCCTTTACGGGATCATGCCGGCCAACGGCCTGCTGTACGCCCCGATGCACGCTTGCGCCTGCTCGGCGGACATGAAGTTGAGCGGCCTGAACGCCCTTGCTGCTCCGAAGGCTCGTTCATCATCAGATATCGATGTGAAGAAACACCTGCTCACCCGGGGGCCGGCGTTCGGAAAGGTCAAAGGCGCTGCGAATGCCAAGCCCGGCGACTGGCCGACGTTCCGCCACGACGCGGCCCGCAGCGGCGTCGCCTCGTGTTCGCCGCCCGATTCCCTGAAGAAAACCTGGCAGACTCCTGTTGGAGGCCGATTGAGCGCACCGGTCGTGACCGGCGGCAGCGTGTTCGTGGCCGAGGGCGATCGGCACACGCTGCACGTCCTTGACGCGAATACCGGCCAGGCGCTTTGGACGTTCACCGCGGAAGGCCGCATTGATTCACCGCCGACCATTTACAAAGGGTTGGTCCTCTTCGGCAGCCGGGACGGCTGCGTCTATTGTCTGCGGGCTTCCGACGGCGCGCTCGTCTGGCGTTTCCGAGCCGTTGGTGACGACCGCCGGTTGACGGCCTGGGGACAGGTGGAATCCGTGTGGCCAGTCCACGGCAGTATTCTGATTTGCGACGGCGAGGCTTGGTTCGTCGCCGGGCGTTCGGTCTTCCTGGACGGCGGGCTGCAGATGTTTCGTTTGACACCGGAGACCGGGGCAGTGCTTTCACGGGCCACGTTTGACGGCAAGGCGCCGGACGGCGGCGCTCTGACCGGGGCCGAACAAAAACGCCTGGTGGGCCTCCCTGACGTTCTGTCGGCATCGGACGGCCTCATATTCATGCGGGCAGGCATCATTCGCCTCGAAGGCGATACCATCAAGAAAAGGCTATTGCCAAAAAGTAAAGTACGTAGATATAAAGGCGGCAGCTGTCCCGGCGGCCACAACATCAAGGGCGAAGCCTATCCGCATCTCTTTTCGTCCTATGGCTTCCTCGACGATTCCTGGATGCATCGCTCTTATTGGGTCTGGGGTGAAACGTGTAGCCATCGACATGCTTATTCTGCGACCGGAAAACACAGACCGGCGGGGCGCATCCTGGTTTGCGATGAGAAGAACGTATACGGCTTCGGCCGGCAGCAGCGATACTTCACCTGGACGACGCCAATGGAATATCGCTTGTTTGCACGAGCGAAGCAGGGAGAATGGAAGAAGGCCTTGATCTGGGAAAGAAAATCGCCGGGGCTTCTGGCAAGAGCCCTGGTTCTTGCCGGGGACACCCTCTTTGCCGCCGGGCCGCCAGATGTCCTCGACGAGACGCAAAAGGGGATTCGCAATGAAGCCCCCGAAACGCTCCAGGCCATGAAAAAACAGGAGGAAGCCCTGGCAGGCCGCGGTGGCGGCATCCTGATGGCCGTCAGCAAAAAAAACGGCGAGATAAAACACCAGATAGACATGGCTTCACCTCCGGTCTTCGACGGCATGATTGCGGCAAACGGCCGGCTGTTTGTCGCGCTGGAAAACGGCGCCGTGGTCTGCGTAACTTCGGAATAAGAGCCCATAGGAGAGACTCCCATGAAATCGCGAGACTGGCCAAATGTCACGTGGGTGACCGCACTCGTCCTGGCCACCGCACTGGCAATTCCGAACGCGGGGAACGCAGCGACCCCGGAACGCGAGCAGGCCCGGCGCATCCTCCAGAGCGCCGGCGTCCGGGGCGGGCTGGTCGTGCACCTCGGCTGCGGCGACGGCAAGCGGACCGCCGCCCTGCGGGCCGGCGACGCCTTCGTCGTCCAGGGCCTCGATGCCGAGGCCGCCAACGTCGAAAAGGCGCGGGAACACATCCACTCGCTCGGCCTCGGCGGGACGGTGTCGGCCGAGGTGTTCGACGGCCGGCACCTGCCCTACGTCGACAACCTGGTGAACCTGGTCGTGGCGGACGACCTCGGCCAGGTGACCATGAACGAGGTGATGCGCGTCCTGGCACCGGGCGGCGTGGCGATGGTCGGCGGCAAGAAGAGCGTCAAGCCCCGGCCGGACGCCATCGACGAGTGGACCCATTACCTGTACAACCCCCAGGGCACGGCTGTGTCTGAGGATCGGCTCGCCGGTCATCCCCGGGGCCTGCGATGGACGGGCGGCCCGTTCTGGGCCCGCAGCCACGAGCACACGGCCAGCCTGACGGCGATGGTCTCGGCGGGCGGGCGCGTCTTCTACGTGATGGACGAGGGGCCGGTAGCCTCCATCCAACTTCCCGCCGAGTACGTCCTGACGGCCCGCGACGCCTTCAACGGCACGGTCCTGTGGAAGCGGCCGGTGCCGCACTGGTGGAACCACCTCTATCCGCTGAAGAGCGGTCCCGGCTGGCTGCCCCGGCGGCTCGTGGCCATCGGGGACCGCGTCTACCTGGCCCCGGGCGTCGGGCGGGACCTGGTGTGCCTCGACGCGGCCACGGGCAAGACCGTTCGCGAGTACGGCGGCACCGCCACCACGTTTGAACTCATCGTTTCCGACGGCGTCGTCTTTGCTGCGGTCGATCCCGACCGCCAGCCGTGCGACTATCGCCAGCGGCATCCCAACTGCTGGCACGAGCGGGACCGCGCCAGCAAGAAGTGGCAGTGGCAGCGCGAGGCGGGCACCCGCATCCTCAAGGCGATCCAGGCCGAGGACGGCAAGGTCGTTTGGCATCAGAAAACGCCTATCGCGCCGATGACCCTCGCCGCCGACGCCCGCATGGTCTGTTTCTACGACGGCAGCGGCGTGGTCGCCCTGGACCGGCGGACCGGCAAACAGCGCTGGAAGACCGACGTGTTCAACGTGGGCCACCTCCGCACAGGCTACGCCGGCCCCCGGCTGGTCATCGGCAAGGAGCGCATCCTGCTCTCGCCGATGGGCAAGATGGTCGCCCTTTCCGCCGAGACGGGCGAGACCCTGTGGACGGTCAAGAAGAAACCGCGGTCCGGGCACTACAGCCTGGAGGATTTCTACGTCATCGGCAACAAGGTGTGGGTGATGCAGCGAGGCAACCAGGGGGCGTTCACGACGTACAGCCTCCAGACCGGCAAGGAACTCGGCCAGCACCGCAACCCGATCCGGTCCTTTTACATCCACCAGCGGTGCTATCCCGGCCGGGCCACGCGGCGGGTGCTGCTCCCGCCGATGATGGGCATCCAGGTCTACGACATGCAGGACGAGACGTGGACCAACAACCACTGGGTCCGCGGCGGGTGCATCTACGGCGTCATGCCAGCGAACGGCATGGTCTACTCCACGCCGCACGCCTGCGCGTGCTATTACCAGTCGAAACTGAACGGCTTCAACGCGCTGGCTCCCGATCCGCAGCCGGCCGAGGCCCCGCCCGCCGAGGAGCGATTGGTCAAGGGGCCGGCCTACGGCTCTCAAATCTCGCATCTGAAATCTGACATTTCAGATGCGAGATTTGAGATTTCAGAGGCGGACTGGCCGGTCTTCCGTCACGACAACACCCGCAGCGGCTGCGCCGGGACGCACGTCCCCGCCGAGGTCGGCCCCGCCTGGGAGATGGATCTCGGCACCCCACTCAGCCAGCCGGTCGTCGCCGGCGGCAGGCTCTTCACCAGCGCGGTGGACGTACACACCGTGTACGCCCTGGACGCCGAGACCGGCAAGGAGGCCTGGCACTTCGTCGCGGGCGGCCGGGTCAATTCCCCGCCAACCATTTATAAGGGTCTTGCCCTGTTCGGCTGCGCCGACGGACGGGTCTACGCCCTCCGGGCCGCCGACGGCGAACTCGCCTGGATGTTCCGGGCCGCGCCGAGCGACCGCCGGTTGATGTCCCACAACCAGGTCGAGTCCGTCTGGCCGCTCGCCGGCAGCGTCCTGGTGCAGGACGGCCGGCTGTACGCCGTGGCCGGCCGGTCGATGTTCCTCGACGGCGGCCTGCGGATGGTGATTCTTGATCCCGAGACAGGCAAACTCGTGGCGGAAAACGTCATGGACCGCCACGTGCCCGGCGGCGAGAAGCAACTCGACGACCTCGTCATGGGCAAGCACATGCCCGTGGCCATGCCCGACATCCTTTCAGGCGACGGCCAATACATCTACATGAAGTCGCAGACGTTCACGGCCGACGGCAAAAGGGTCCGCGTCCGGCCGCAGCGTCCGGACACGCAGTACGGCCAGGAGGTTCACCTGTTCTCGCCCATTTCATTCCTCGACGACGCCTGGCACCACCGAACGTATTGGATTTACGGCCGGGCGGCCGGCGAGGGGTGGGCAGAGTTCCAGTTGCCGCCCAAACGCGTTCCCTGCGGCCGAATCCTCTGCATCGACGACGCGTACGCCTACGCCTACGGCCGGGACCCCGACGTCATGTGCAACTCCTCCGTCAACGAATACCGGCTGTACTGCGCAGGGAAGCGGCCGTCGCGCCAGGTCGGCATCGCCCGGTTGGAAGGCAGGTGGATCAAGGGCAAGGTCCCTGCCGACAAGTCCCTCGCCGCTCACACGGTCGACTGGCACGCGCTGGCGAAACTGCCCAAGGAGAAACTCAGCGCCCTCGATTACCGCTGGGTCCACGAGGAGCCGCCCGTCATGGCCCGGGCCATGGTCCTGGCGGGCGACGCCCTGTTCGTTGCCGGGCCGCGCGACGTCGTCGATGAGAAGCAGATGTGGGGCCGCTCCAACGACCCCGAGTTCAAGAAGAAGATGGCCGACCAGGCTGCCTGGTTCCGCGGCGAGCACGGCGCCGTCCTCCAGGTTTTCTCGAAGTCGAGCGGCGAGAAACTCGCCGAGCACCAACTCGACGCCGCCCCCGCCTGGGACGCCATGGTCGCCGCCCGCGGCCGGCTGTACATGACCACCCGCGACGGCAAAGTCCTCTGCTTCCAGGGCAAGTAAAGGCAGAGGCGCTCGCGAGGACGCGGCAGCCGCCCGTCTCGAACGCGGTGCCCCGGCGATCGATGGCCGCCCGAGCCAGCCTAAACGGCCTTGCCGATGTCCGGGATCGGGATAGAATGATCGAGGAGAACCGGAGATGGGAGCAAACCCCTGGGCCCGCCGACGGCCACTCGCCGCAGTGCTGATTCTGGTGTGCGCCTGGCTGATCGCCGCCTCCTGGGGGGGAGCGGCGGCGCGGGGCGCGATTCCCTTGCAGAAGGACTTTGCCGAGGCCGTGAAACTGGCGCGAAAAAGCGGTAAGCCCATCCTCGCGTTCTGGCACAACGGCCCGAAGTCCAAACGCAAATTTGACTACAGGCACGATTGGGACGACCAGTTGCAACGGACCCTGGAGGAAACCTTAAGGGAACCGGGGGTGATCGGCCGCGCGCGGCAGTTCGTCTGGGTACGCATCGACTTCGCAAAGGACCGCGAGGCCGTCAAGGCCCTCGGCATTGCCGACCATCTTGCGCTGGTCGACTATCTGAAGCACCCGCCCGCCCGACAAGGCTTCGTGTTCGCCAACGCCGAGGGGACGATCTACGCCCGGCTCCCGGGCAGGCCCAACCATGGAGTCCTCGGGCGGATGATGGGCGCCGTCCTGAAGGCGCACAGCCCGCCGGGGTCCGCCTTGCGTCGGGCTCCCTATAAGACCACCATCACCTATCGGCCATACCGGAACCCGTACGGGAGTCACAATCGGCCCAAGCAGCACGAGTATCCCCCGCACACCAAGACCTGGCGCGAGTGTCCGAAATGCAAGCGCGCCCTCGTCAAGGCCATGACGTTCCTCAAGAAGAAGGTCAACGCCGGTGCCAGCGGCTGGCTGGGGAACTTCTTTGCCGGCTTCGCCTTCATGATGGCCGGCGGGTGCGAGAAGGAACTCCACTTGTGCATCGCCCACGCCCGGCACCACCTGCAGGGCAAAACCGGCGGGTACTGCAACTGGCAAATCAGCAAATGCATGCTGCTGATTGCCGAATACAGTTTGCGCCACGGGTTGACTCGCCAGAACCGCAAGGCGCTGGAGCGGGGGCACCAATACGCCGTCGAGCAAATCGACGCCTCGGGCGGCTGGTTCCATCACCCGAAACACGGCGGCCACAACTACGCCCACGACATCTCGATGATCGGAACCCTCTACTTCGCCGCCTTTCTGGAGATGGACGCCCTCGGACTGGACGTGGAGCCGGGTCTCACCCTCGCCCGCGGCTACGTGGAGAGCATCTCGGACGGCTACAGCATCGGCTACGGCACCCCCTTCAAGCACGGCCGCTGGGGAAGCGTCGGGAAGAACGGCCTGGTCCTCATGGGGTTCCACGCCAGCGGCAATCAAAACGATCCGTTTGCGCGGACGCTCGGCGATTTTCTTATAGACAACGTCGACGCACCGCCGAAAGGGCACGGCACGAGTTGGCACCACTTCTTCGGGGCGGCTGCGGGGGCTCACCGCATGGGGCCGAGGCAGTATGCCAAATATGCCGGCTACTGGCTCCACCCTCTGATCGACTGCCAGAAACCCGACGGCAGCATAGCGCCGCTGCCTCACGACAATCACGCGGCGAGATCAGGCGCCCCGCCGGAGAAGGTTCTCGAAGGGGTAAAGAACTCCGACAAGCACGATTACGCCGCTACCGGCGTCCTGGCCTGCCTCATTTTCATGACCGAACCGGGCGCGTTTTCGGTCCATAAAAAGGCCGAGACCCCGGGCCGCCCCGAGAAAAAACGCAAACGCCGCCTCCCGTTCCCGCTCCACTGAGGCTCGGCCTCGGCCCTGCACACCTGTGGCAGCGGACCGCTTGGGGTTCGCGCAGATTTGATGGGCGCGCGGAGCCTCTCCGGAAGAGGCTATAGAGGGCGGTAAAACACATGTGGCGCGACCCGTACGTTGTCATCACTGAAAGCGCGGCGCAATTTACCCGCCGGTCGGCCACCTCGGCACGGCAGGCGTGCCGGGGCCTGACAGCGACACGGCATGTGGTCGTGCACGGGAGGGGGGCGAGGCCGAAGAATGACAACGCTAAATAAGGAACTAATAATGATGAGAACATGTGCCGTGATAGGCGTGCTGGTGCTCTTTCAGACAGCGTCGGTGTGCCCGGCGTTGGGCACCGGGGCGGCCGAGCCGGCCCAGGCGGCCGAACAGATCCTTTCGGCTGCCGGGATTCGGGGCGGGCTCGTAGTGCACCTCGGTTGCGGCGAGGGCAGGCTGACCCCCGCTTTCCACGCCTCGGACGCTTTCCTCGTCCACGGCCTGGCGCGCGACGCGGCGACCGTCGAGAAGGCGCGGGCCACCATTCGCCGGAAGGGCCTCTACGGCCCGGTCTCGGTCGAGATGTTCGACGGCCGGCACCTGCCGTACGTCGACAACCTCGTCAACCTCGTGGTGGCCCAGGACCTCGGCGACGTCCCGAAGGACGAGGTGCGGCGCGTCCTCGCGCCGCGGGGCGTGGCGTACGTCAAGGGGCGGGACGGGTGGACCAAGACCGTCAAGCCCCGGCCGGAGGGCTATGACGAATGGACACACGATCTGCATGCCCCCGACAACAACGCCGTCAGCAGGGACAAGGCGATACGGTCTCCCTTGGAGCACCTTCAGTGGCAGGACGGGCCCCGGTGGGCGAGGCATCACGATCACACCTCCAGCATCCCGGCGGTGGTGTCGGCCGGCGGAAGGCTTTTCTGCATCCAGGACGAAGGGCCGCTGGCCTCCATCCTCTGGCCTTCCGACTGGCGATTGGTCGCGCGCGACGCATTCAATGGAACACGATTATGGAACAAGCGCATCAGGCAATGGACGAACCGACTGTGGCGGCTGAAAAGCGGGCCGTCAAACACGCCCCGCAGGTTAGTGGCCAAGGGAGACAGCGTTTACGTGACCCTGGACCTTACGGGACCTGTCCGCAAGTTGGACGCCGCAACCGGAGAAAAACTCAACGTCTATGAAGCCACCGAGAACACCGAAGAAATACTTCTCAAGGATGGGGTTCTTTACCTGGTCGTCAACCCTTCGATCAAACCCGACAGAGGCGCCGGCAACTGGGATAAAACCTCCAAGACCGTGATGGCAGTGAGGGAAAATGACGGCCGGATCCTGTGGCGGCGCGAATTGTCGTGGATCGCGCCGGTCACGCTCACCGTCGGCGATACAAACGTCTATCTATGCACCGGCCCCCGGATTGTCGCCCTTGACAAAGCAGACGGAAAGAAACGGTGGCAATCGAAGGAACTGCCGTGGCGCAAGAAGATGCCGACTTACTTCGCCCCCACGCTCGTGGCGGCCGACGGCTGCCTCCTATATGCCGGGGGCGAAAACTGGCACGAACACGCCGGCAGCAAGGGACGGATGACCTGTCTGGATGCCAAGACCGGCCGTATCAAGTGGCAGCAACCGCACCTGCCTTCCGGCTACCAGTCGCCGCAGGATATCTTTGTCATCGACGGCCTGGCCTGGTGCGGCAGCCTTAACTCCAAACCCGGTGAATTCGACAAAAGATACCCGGATGTCGCCCCGAGCACCGGTGACTTCATCGCCTACGATTTGGAAACGGGGGAACGGGAGAAGAGGATTCCCCGCGACGCGGACTGTTTCTGGTTCCACCATCGCTGTCACCGGGCAAAGGCCACGCATCAATTCTTCCTGACCTCAAGGACCGGCATCGAGATGATTAATACCGAAACCGGCCATTGGGACATTCACCACTGGGTCCGCGGCGCGTGCCTTTACGGCATCATGCCCGCCAACGGGCTTATCTACGCCCCGCCGCATCCCTGCGCCTGTTACCAGGAAGCCAAACTGGACGGCTTCAACGCATTGGCCGGCGCCGGTTCGAGGACGGCGCCGGCGAAAAGCGTGCCGACGGAAGACCGTTTGCAGACCGGCCCGGCCTACGAAACATTGCCACGGTTGAAATCCGAAACTCGCGATGCCCCCGACTGGCCGACCTTCCGGGCCAACGCCCCCCGCAGCGGGTCCACCCACAGCAAGGTGGCGGTGAACCATCCGGACGTCAAATGGGAAGCGCGGATCGGAGGCAAACTCAGCCAGCCCATCGTGGCGGGGAAACACCTGTTTGTGGCCGCCATCGATTCGCACACGGTCTACGCGCTGGACCGGCATTCGGGCCAAACCCAATGGACGTACACCACGGGCGGACGCGTGGACTCCCCGCCCACGTATTACAAGGGGGCGGTGATCTTCGGCAGCGCCGACGGATGCGTTTACTGCCTCCGCGCTTCGGACGGCGTCCTGGCGTGGCGGTTCCTCGCCGCACCTCTCGACCGCAGGATGACGGCGTGGGGCCAGGTGGAATCGGTCTGGCCCGTCCACGGCAGCGTGCTCGTTCGGGACGGCGTCATTTACGTCGTCGCCGGCCGGTCCATGTTCCTCGACGGCGGGCTGACGCTCTATCGTCTCGACGCGAAAACCGGCAAGATCCTTTCCAAAACGGAGATGGACGACGTGGCCCCCGATACGGGAAAAAATCTGCATGAATACGTCGCGGGAATCGGGGACGATCTCAGCATGCCGGTCGCCAAATCCGATATTCTCAGCACGGAAGGCGACTACATCTATATGCGTTCCCAGCCGTTCGACCTGAAAGGCAAACGCACGCGCATTCGTCACATCAGCGTAAAGAAGCCGCGCGGCAAAGACACCCATCTCTTTGCGCCGCATGGCTTTCTGACCGATACGTACTGGCACCGGTCTTTCTGGGTTTACGGCCGAAGCGTCCTCGGGGGCCACGGCTACGGACTAAACGGTCGTTTCGCTCCATGCGGCAAGATAATGGTCCAGGACCAGGAGAACGTGTATATCTTCGGGCGGAAACAGAATGACTGGGGATGGCGAACCGGCCTGGAATACCGCCTGTTTTCGGTCGCGCGGAGCCTGCCGCCGGCGAAAAAAAAGACAAATGCTCATTTCGCAGCGCGATGGAGCGTTGAGGCGCCCGTCCTGGCGCGGGCCATGGTGAAGGCCGGCGATACCCTATTCATCTGCGGCGCGCAGGACATCGTCAATGAACCGAAAGCCAGAGGTCTGAGGCCAAAGCATCGCAAATTGCTTCGCAAACAAGCCCGTCTTTTCGCCGGAGAGGAGGGAAGTATTTTGTGGACCGTCTCCGCCGCCGACGGCAAAGAGCTGAATAAAACTCGAATCGATTTTATGCCGGTTTTCGATGGAATGATCGCCGCCGGCGAACGCCTGTACCTTGCGACCAAAGGGGGGAAGGTGATCTGCGTGGGCGGCAAGTAACCCTTGAAAGGAACCATCCCAATGGTCCGGCAATCCTCGTTGACAGGGCTCACCCTCGCGCTTGCGCTGGTCTCGACGGCCGCCCTGCCGGCCGCCGGCTTCGGCGGCCTCGGCTTCGCCGGGGCGACGGATACGGTGGGGAGCGCCTCCCAACAGCGTCGAAGCGAATTCCTATCAGTATGAAACGAAGCCAGTGAGAAGGGAGAATGAAATGATCCGAACGTCCTGGTTGCTGCTTTATGCCGCGATTCTCTCCTGCCTGCTTTTCGGCGGCGCGGGCACGTCGGCCGGCGAACGGGTGGATGTTGTCGCACCTCAAGATGGCGCTTCGCCCCCCGTGTACCTGACAGTGACCCGGCAGGATGCAATGTGCGTGGTGAAACGTCACGGGCCGGAGAAGGTCCTGTTCAGCAGCGGCGATCCCCGCCGGGCCATCGAGTGGGCGCTTGCGAACAGCCGCATCGCCGTCCTCACGGGCGGGCAGTTCACCGTGAAACGCAGCGTGACGCTCCCGCGCTCCGGCGTCTCGCTGGTTATTGCGCCGGACACTACGCTGGAGGGCGCCGATGGCGCTCAACTCACGGCCGT
>Ga0180433_10005849_pt1 | contig 16433 bp, 9 predicted proteins | sample SS_ome_8_FD_132980 | JGI IMG/M metagenome (GOLD analysis project Ga0180433, IMG submission 132980) | Hypersaline lake sediment archaeal communities from the Salton Sea, California, USA - SS_1_D_1 metaG | ecosystem: Environmental > Aquatic > Non-marine Saline and Alkaline > Hypersaline > Sediment... | reverse complement strand
TGCAAACAACTCACCATCTCCTACTAAGTCAAGGATTATGTCTTCTTTCTCTTCATTAGTCTTATTCTTGAATATATCAGGATTACTTTCATAGAACTCATTTACTCTCTTCTCTATAAGATCTGTATAATCAAGCTTGAGTTCTTCTTCTGTAGCTACTATATTACTGAAAAATGGCGAAGAAAAAGGGTAACCGGTAGAACTTGAAGAACTTGAAGAACTTGAAGAACTTGAAGAACTTGAAGAACTTGAAGAACTTGAACTACTTGAAGAACTCGAACTAGTATGAAATAAAGTCCAAGAGTACCAGATGTCATTTATTTTAACAACAGGCATCGGATCACCAATACTTAAAAGAGGTAACGAGTTTGATAGATTACCTCCTCCAATCACACTACATTGAACATTAACTTTTGGTCCTGTAGTGTCAGTATTTAAAAATACATCTATGTTTGTATCTAAAGGAGCATTCTCTGCACAATAAGAAAGACAGCAAGCTCCTCCTATTGACGCTTTAATATTAATATCTCCTGATATAGTTGTTTTTCCTAAATCTGCCATTGACTATTCCCTAAGTTGTATGAAACAAACTCATACAATACCATGTTCCATTTATTTTTGCTACAAAAATTATATCATTATCTGTTAATCTCGGACTCGCAGCATTTAAAGATGTTCCGTCAGTGATTATGCATGTTACTTGAACTTCTTCTCCTGTGTCGTTTGTGTCTAAATAGACATCTACTGTACTAACTGATGCAGGAGTGGTTTTAACGTATGCTAGTCTTATCGCACCTCCTATGGATCCGTTAATAGTTAAGTCTCCAAATATTGTCGTTGGTCCTAAATTAGCCATTATTCTTTAAATTCTCCAAATGTATAAATTCCGCTTTTACTCATTTTCATTTCTGTTCTGTTAGTAGCATCTGTATCAAACATTTTACTTAATATATTTATCTCTTGTGTTGTTAAAACCTTGTTGTAAATTCTGAAGTCCATCATATGACCAGTGAAAGAAATCCATCCAGAATTATCGGGATTATCTCCGATTCTGTTAACATCAATACTACCGGCATTGGTCGGACTTCCACTCGTTATATCTATTCCGTTCAAGTACACTTTAAATATCCCCCCGCTGGTATGAGTAATAGTACAATGAAACCATTGACTGATTGGAAAAGAAGATGTTAATGGCATAGATAAACTTCCGCTAGTGCGAAAATAAACTGTCATATTATTAGCGGCAGTGAAGGATAGCCTTCCTCCTGGATTGCCATTATATGCATCTTGGTGTCCAGCAATGCCGTGACTAACATAAGTAGTTTTGTAGCCCCAGAATGACCAGCTCCACGCCTCATTTCCCTCACAAGATACAATATCATTAAGTTCTATTTTACTTGCACTAGTTAAAAATTCATAACAATACTTGTCTCTTGGAGCGAAACCACTGATGACCGTTGCTCCGCTAGCTGTTCCTGTATTTTCATTACCGCTATAATCTAAAGTATTTCCGTTTAAAGGCCAGTACCCTATCAACTCATCGGTTGGTCCTATTTCAGAAAAATTAGAAGAAACTGTTAATCCATTTCTGCCGATATTATTAAAAGAATTATCATAATTCGGGTCATAAAAATTTCCGCTTAATAAGTCATTTACAGAAGGCTCTGTGCCGTCGCACAAATCTATACGAGGATAGCAGGCAACCGCTTCAGAGTAAGGAACAGACGTATTTTCGTAGTGTAGATACCTAAGTCGAGCAGATGTAGTAGAAATATTCCATTTGTAATCTTCGTTATTTCCTCCTCCGTCAGAAGCGACAAAAGTATTAGTGTGTGGATAATATCTGCCAGATTCTAGATGCTCAGTTGTTTCTGATGTGTCGTGGGGAAAAATATGCCCAACAATCATCATCCACTCTCCTTCTGGAGTGTTGGTAGCATTTGTGGCTATCTGTGTAAAATATGGGTTTCCATCAGTTGCTCCACTTAAAGTGTCTACAGTAGCTCCAAGTCCATTCGTGCCAAAATATATATAGGCACTAGTCCCAAGAATTGTTCTTTTAATCCATAAAGAAAAACGATATAATTTAGTAATATCTATAGTCTCATAATTTGTGTAAAAACTTCCATCATGACTACCGTTAGTCCCGTATGATTTGAACAACAAAGTGTTTCTTCCCCACGGGTCATCTCCATATTCAAAAGTGTACTCTCCAGCATAATAACAATTATATCCGCTTGGAGCAGTAGTTCCTTCATTCCAAATAGTATAATCTAACAAACTATTAGAAGTTCCTTGTTCGTGTCCTCCTTCTACCATTCCCCTAGTATGAAAGTTTCCTTTATTATCTAACTGGGCACCTGTTTGGTGTATTTCTTTTACATCTTCAGCAGATAAGACACTATGATATATTCTAAAATCATCTAATAGTCCGGTCATACCAGTTGTATACCCGGCTCCTATCAATAAAGGTAGAGTTCCCTTAGTAGGGATATATGTACCAGTATAATTATCTGTTTCTAAATATTCCCCATTTTTATACCATTTAGTATGTTTATTTGAACTGTCTGTAAAATCTCTTACAGCTACTATGTGTATCCATTCTCCAGCTACAATAGTTCCTGTAGGAGCAGAAGCTCCTGTAGTATATGTCCCACCGTTAATCCCAGATGTCCCCCAATAGAAGCTAATATTGCCTCCTGTTTCAATAGTCCACGCCCCTTCACCGCCATAAGCTTTTCCCCAAGGGTTAGAGCGAACAGTTATATTATTACAATATACCCAGAAAGCTATAGAGCAAGTTGGATTGAGGATATGTAAATCTCCATAACTAACTGACGATGATGTGGAAGAAGAAATGTCAAGACACCCAGTTCCTGTTTTATTATTTGAAGTATCTAATGTTGGGGAGGATATTAAACTATTATATTGATAGTTGTAGAACTCATCTTTACTCTCAAAAGTATCTGTATCAAAAGTGACATGTAAAACTTTTGCTCTAGCTACTTCTTTTATTTCTTTAATTGATAGTTTATGGTCATAAACTCTAAAATCATTAAGATAACCATTATAATCAGATACACCGGCACTGTTTATTCCACGCCCAATGCAATTAAGAGAAAAAGTTCCATCATAAGAATTAGTACCCTGAGTTTCTCCATCTAAAAATAATTCTATAGTTGATGTGTTAAAAACTAAAGATACGTGTCTCCATTTATGATAAAAATCTATATCACTAGTCCATCCTCGATATGTTCCATCATCAACAGCAAAAAAATTAGCGTGTCCAGAGGCAATGTAGTTTATACTGTCACTAGAGTCTCCTGCCAGAACTGAGTCATAACCATCTCCGTTGTAACCAGTATTACCATACATCCAAAAACACATGGTATGATGAGTAGTGATATCTATTTGAGTAATATCTATGTATGTGCTATTTCCAGTAAAAATACTTGCTTGTTTAAGTATAGACTCAGTGCTATAGGTAACTCCAGTGTTAGTCCCATTGTTTCTTGAAGGGCTACTGTCGTAAGCGTCTCCATCTAATTTCCACCATCCTATCAACGGCATCCATTGTTCTCCCGAAAAGTTATATATTTATTTATTATCGTCATAAATGAGATTTTATAAGAAGTTAAAGTCAATAGTTTGTGAATTGTCGTTATAAACCATCTCTGCGGACGCTACGTCAGTAGAGCTATACATAATGTATTTATGTCCTATAAACGAACCTCCTATATCTAAATTACCAGTAGTTGTTATATCATCTCCAGCAGTCAAAGGACTAAGAACAGTACCAGTTCTATCCCAATAACTAGTTCCTCCACTATATAACTCTGCTAAAGTTTTTGTTCCTGTAATAGCATCTGTGAAAGTCATGTTATTACTAACATCTTTTGTTATTTTTGTCGCGGAAGAAGAAATATTAAATATACTACCTGTTACCTCTCCATCTACTGTTAAATCATCACCAAAACTAACAGCCCCTGTTCCTGTCTTAATAGCATAGTTAGAAGTAGTTCCACCATCTACATCTCCTATAAATAGACCATAAGCATTAACAGGATTAAATGCTGTATTTATTGGTTCAGAATAAAAATTATAAACATCAGTAGCAGTTCCATCAAAATCTCCGTTACCACAAGCACAAGCAGATACTGCTCTAATATCAGATATATTTCCAGTTGCTAACCAGTTTGCTGATACAAGGAAAGCAGCACCACAGACAGTCCCAGTTAAATCATATGCTGTATTTCCGTTGTTTTTTACTCTTGTATTAAAAAATAGACCATAATAGGTTGCAGAAGAATTAGCAGTAGGATTTACATCTAATACCAAAACACTATTTCTTTGACTACCTGCTGTATCTGTAGTAACAACAGTTGAGTTAAAAGTATCATTACTTACTGTTCCACTGGTTGTTCTTGTTGTTGTTATCTTTCCATCAAATACATAAGCAGAAAAATCTTTGAAAAATAATTCATCAGCAGCAGTTACATTTTTTGATTTAATATACATATCAGAGCCATCAAACTGAATAGCAACATCTTGACCTGCTCCTAATCTAAACTCTTTATCTTTAGTAAAACCAAACCATTCGCTACCATATTCCCAATTACCTCTTAATACACCTCCAATATTTATTCCATAACTTTCATCTGTATCTGCTGTGGCATTAACATAAAAATTATTACTGCCTGTAAACAAAAATAATCCTGCTTCATATCCAAGACCAATGTTATTATCACCTGTAGTTAGAGTTGGTAATGCACTTGCTCCAATTGCTATATTACCATCTCCTTCAGTTGCGGCACTCAAAGCACTAGCACCTATTGCTAAATTACCACCACCAATAGTTAAAGATGCTAATGCACTAAGTCCAATACCTGTATTAGAAAAACCGTTACCGAAATCATCTGCTGTTGTATTTCGTGCCCCCCCCATAAATAGATTACCATTAACTATAGTTAGTGCTTGAGTACCATCTACTTGATAACCATTTGTTTCGTCTGTGATGTTTGTATAACTGAATGTTCCTGTGCCTGTTGCTGTTACATTGCCACCAATATCCGCATTGCCAGCAAGTTTTAAATCTTTCCATTTGAGTGAATCTGTTCCTAAATCTGAATGATTGTTTTCCGCAGGTCTTAATGATGAACAGTCTACTAAAACATCCTGAGGATCATTATTAACATTAAGTCCGGAGAGTATCCGCAAGATTTCTCCATTTGATGTTATAGATGGATACTGGGCTGGATTCGAACTAGTTAGAAAACTTAAAGTGCCATTATCTATTTTAACATTAGTCTCAGCATTTAATACTCCTGGAGTATCACTACCAGTTATTACTCTATTCTCAGCATTGTTATTAATTGTTGCTGTTCCTGAAGTTCCTGAACTACCACTACTACCTGACGTACCAGAACTTCCACTGCTACCTGATGTTCCTGAAGAACCTGAACTACCACTTGTTCCTGAACTTCCTGACGAACCTGATGTTCCTGAACTTCCACTTGAACCAGAAGTTCCTGAGCTTCCACTACTACCTGAAGTCCCTGAAGAACCTGAAGTTCCACTACTACCTGACGCACCTGAAGAACCACTACTGCCACTTGTTCCAGAACTACCTGAAGAACCTGATGTTCCTGAACTACCTGAGCTACCACTCGTACCCGATGAACCTGAACTTCCAGAGGTTCCAGAACTTCCACTTGTTCCAGAAGAACCTGAAGAACCACTTGTTCCTGACGAACCACTCGTACCAGAGGAACCTGAACTACCTGAACTACCTGAACTACCTGAACTACCTGAAGTTCCAGAACTTCCTGAGTCTCCAGTTCTTGTAAAGTGAACAGAGGCTGGACCGCTGGTACTTATTTCATTATAACCACTATCTAAATGATCAACTTCTACTGTTACGTAGCCATTATTTTGAGTAACACTCTTTACTCTAAATATAGCAAATTTTGATGCATCATATCCACCGGAGCCATCTGCCGACACTATAGTTAAAATACCTTTATGAGTATTGGCTGCATCATCCCACTTAAGTATAAAATCGTTATAACCATTAGAGGTCTGACCATAACCTAAATTATTTAGGTAAACTTCTGTTACATAGTTATATTCACCACTAAACTCTTCATCGAAACGCATCTCAGCAGTAGCAGGAGGAACAGTTCTCGCTGTGCTAAAGTTATAAAGAAGTTGGGACACACCCTTTTCTCCAGACGAACCACTTGTTCCTGATGAACCACTTGTACCTGAACTTCCACTTGTTCCAGAACTACCAGAACTTCCACTTGTTCCAGAGGAACCTGATGTTCCTGATGTAGCTGCTAAAACATCATTAATTTCATCTTCAAGGTTCCTTCCAGTATAAACATAACAAGTTATTTTAGGAGTTCCATACCCCATATTAGAAGGAGTATATCCTGTCTGAAACATTACTATTCCAGAGTAATAATCTATTAACCAAGTCCCCTCAGTAGGAGTTATTAACGTATTATCACTCTGATATAAATTAGCTTGAAAACCATATGAAGGAGCATTTGTAACTGAATGAGGAACATCCGTAGGAGATATCCACGGCCTTACAAATTCCCCTGACACATTTAAATACCATCCTTCTCCATTACTTCCAGAAATCTCAGTTAAAGAAACCAAAGTATGTTTAGTCACTCCAGTAACAGATGGATTAGCAGATGCCGAATCGGCGGCAGTAGAATCTATAGCATAATCAACTACAGTAGTCCAAACAGATGGAGATGCTGTGCTATGAGCAGATTTATAAAGAGACTCATAAACAGCTTGATTAGTTTCAGTATTTGTTTTACTAAAAGTATGTGCAAAACTTTTTGTTAATTTGAAAGCATCACTTGGTGTAGCCATTACTCTTCCTCATTCTCATCTATATATATTTTAATTTGAACTTGTAATTTATTCAATTCTGCAAGAGTCATGCAAAAACCATCTGTTTTTTCTTCTCTTTTAATGATCATCCAGTGTTTTGTAGGTGCATCACTATGTTTAATTTCAAATTTATATTCCATAATATTATGTCCAATTAGTTATTTGTATACTGCCCATCTCGACAGTAGAAGTATCTGGGATTGTTATTTTTAACCATATTCCCCATCCTGGACCTGTTCCAGATGTGGTATTCCCTCCTGTTCCTAAGGTAAAATCAAGATTAGGCATAACAATTGAACCAGGATTAACCCTACATCCATCTCCATTTGACAATGCTCCACCTAAATATGTCTCGTTGCAGTTATACCAAGATGTTCCATTTAAACTAATCTCTATAATAATATCATCATCTGTTAAATTTTGTTCTGTTACTCCATTAATACTAAAAGTCCCATTACTATGAGCCGTAGAAGTATGCCACATTCCTCTATAATAATACCTATCTCCCGATAAAGAAGAATAGTCTGGTTGACTACCTGAACTAGGTTCATATGCCCCATAATCAACATTAGGATATCTTAGTTTAGTTCCTTCTCCGACTTGTAAACCTTGACCATCATCAGCAGATGCTAAAGATGCTGTGCTATCCCATGAAGTTGTTAAGTCGCTTTCTAATCTTTCCGTCTCTCCTCGAAAATCTTCATAAATCCTTGTGCTACTATCATTATAGGTATCTATTATAATAGCCGCATTTGGAGAGACATTACTTGCTCCATTAGTCCAGTCTTTAACTTGACCTGTAATATTCCCAGATGTTGTCATTATATAGTAATTACTTTGAGTAATTGCCCAAGAACTATTGCTATATGCTACATTCATTATGTTATACTTTGGAGTCCATCCATTTAGAGACCCACTGCTTAAATTTAAAGTAGGCAATCCATATTCTGATCCTGTTAACGTAACTATGGTAGATGGATAACTATCGCTGTTAAGCCAATCTAAGTCATCTATATTCACTGTAAATGTTGAACCAGTATCGTAATAATAAACTCCTGACTTACGAGCTATAACAGGAGTGTTCTCAGTAATAGTTACACTCCCAATAGTTTGAGTATTGCTTTCATTATCATAAAATAAACTCGTTTGAGTATAAGTAAAATCACCATCAGTGGAGTTATGATGAATTATCTCTACTCCATATCTCCCAGAAATATTACCTAATATAGTATCTATATTAAACGTAACTGTAACAATCCCTTGATATTGATCCTCATTTGCTGCCCAAGAAGTTACCTGAACCCTAATATTATCAGAAGTATTATCATATGCTCCTGTAATGGCTGTTGTCGTTTTGGCAGCTAATGTTGATACTCCATCTGCATCATATATATTAACTTCTATAGTTGTAGTCGAATCATTTTTAAAACTACAAACATTAGTTGTTGTATAAGTATGAGCTGCTCCTGTAGTCCTAACTGTATTATGAACTGTACCATCCGACCAATTACCTATATTATAAGGAGAACCTTCAGAAGTTGGTCCCGCTACATATCTAGGAGTAGTAGATTTATCTCCAACTTCAGCAGAGCCGCCTATATCTCCATCATCAGTATTAAAATGAGCCACATATGCTGGAGGAGGAACATAAACATTTACTACTCCATCAATGCAGTCTTTTGCCTGCACAGTAGCTCCTTTAAAATTAATAGTGTGAACAGTTGTACAAATATCTATTCCTTCATCTTGAACAGTTATGCTAGTTAAAACAGGAACTCCATTTATCTTTAAATCAGTATTATCAAAAGTTAATAATGAAGATGCTAAGGCACTATTAGTATTGGTCCCATCTGCAAGTAAAACTCTCCCAGTTTCGGGGGTAGATACAGTATTAAACCCTGTTCCACTACTACCTGATGTTCCTGAAGAACCTGAACTACCACTTGTTCCTGAACTACCACTACTCCCTGAGGTACCTGAACTGCCACTTGTACCTGAACTGCCACTTGTTCCACTACTTCCTGAAGAACCTGAGGTTCCAGAACTTCCTGAAGAACCTGAACTACCACTTGTACCAGAAGAACCTGAACTACCACTTGTTCCAGAAGAACCACTTGTACCTGAACTTCCACTTGTTCCAGAAGAACCACTTGTACCTGAACTTCCACTTGAACCTGAAGAGCCAGAGGAACCTGAAGAACCACTTGTTCCTGAAGAACCTGAACTTCCACTCGTTCCACTACTACCTGATGTACCTGATGAACCACTTGTTCCAGAGGAACCTGAACTACCACTTGTTCCACTACTGCCTGATGTTCCTGAAGAACCACTACTGCCACTTGTTCCTGAAGAACCTGAACTGCCACTTGTACCTGACGAACCTGATGAACCTGATGAACCTGAAGAACCTGAAGAACCGCTACTACCACTAGTTCCACTACTTCCTGAAGATCCAGAAGTTCCTGAACTACCACTTGAACCTGATGTTCCTGAACTACCTGAACTACCGCTCGTACCAGAGGAACCTGAACTTCCACTTGTTCCAGAACTACCTGAACTACCTGATGAACCTGATGTTCCTGAAGAACCACTTGTACCTGAACTTCCAGAACTTCCACTCGAACCTGAACTACCACTCGTTCCAGAACTACCAGCAGAATCTACCCATGCAGATCCATTGTATCTATATATATTATTATTACCTACCGTAGAATTATAATATATATCTCCTTGAACAGGATCAGCAGGAGGAGTATCTGAAACTAAGAGATTTAAACTTCCTCCTAGTTCTATTCTGTCTCCATTAACAACAAGAGTATCTTTTCCAAAAGTTCCCATGACAATTTTATCATCATGAAAAACTTCGAAGATAGGTAAACCAGAAGTGTCATTAACAGACATTAGAGAATCAGATAAGTCATCTGCTATTTTAAAAAGTGAACCATTTTCCCCAATAAATACAACTGAACCATCATCAAGAACCTCTAAACGTATAAGAGTTTCCGATGTTGAATCGTTGCCATCAAATTCAATATAACCGTCGCCGGGAGTAATTTTAATATCTTTTGCCATAATATCTCTAAATCATCAATAATGTATAATTATATATTCTTATTTATATCGTAAAAACCCTCTTATTATAATCCGAATCTCCCTTTAAGAGCGTTATAATTTTGTTTAACTTCTGCGGGGAGTAATGCTTTGCTATAAATATTTATTGTTGAAATTTTACCATTCATATTGGTGGAATCTGTTCTTACATCTCTGCCTATTCTAAAAGTCATGCCAGTTGTATTAATATCAGAAGAGGTAACATTAGGATTAGATTCTAAAGTACCGTTTACATAAAATTGAAATTTACCTTCTTCTTTATTTCTACACATTGCAATATGCATCCATTCTACAGCTGGGGCTATCCCTGCGTCAGAATATATACTGTTCTCCCCATAGTTCCAGTATATTCTTAATCCGTTAGAAGATGATCTTTCAAAATTAACATTAGACGGACCGTCATAAGAGCCAAATAAAATATCTCTTGTATTGTCTGTGTCGAAATAAAACCATCCACTCATTGTTACAGAATTGGAAAATATCGCAGGAAAATCATTTATTATAGCACCATCGCCTTCCCCATCTAGCACAAAATATTGACTACTATGTGGTATATTATTCAGCAGCGTAGCATCAGTTCCGTTCCCGCTTAAATCATTCCATACAACTCCTGAACCAGGATAACTCTTTGGATTAGTCGCATCAAGACACATTACCAAACCATCTGTAACTATTTTTGGTCCTCCATCTACACTCATAATCCGAATCTCCCTTTAAGAGCGTCGTAATTTTGAATAATTTCAGAATCAGATAATACCCTAGTATAAATATTAATTAAATAAACCCCTCCATCCCATATTCTATCAGTTCCACTATTAGGTCTGCATCCCACTGACAAATTTCCATAAGAAGTTGCAGCAATTCCACTAGCGACAGTATCGGCTTCTTTCACATTATTTAAAAATAAAGAATAAAAATTAGAGCTATTATGAGTAATAGCAAAAAAATATATTTGACTATTATTTAAACTTAAAGGAGTAGCGTATGATTCCGAACCTCCAATACCTCCCCATAAGAAATCTCCATCATTATTAACCCCCACGCACCATTTAGTACTTCCTGATTCTTGGTCGCAACTCACTAACCTGTTAGAGACCGCAGTATTAGTATCATTACCTCTACTATCAAAAAAACCGCAAACAGTAAAAACAGAACCTAAAGTAGCAACAGGTAAAGAAGTATAACATAATGATGTGGAACTATCGAAGACTATTGCCCTATCAGTAAAAACTATAGACGTTAAATCCCCATCATAATTATTCCCACTTAAATCATGCCATGTCGAACCGATACCTGGATAACTTTTTGGATTTGCAGCATCTAAATACATTACTAACCCATCTGTAACTATTTTTGGGGAATGATGAAAAGCCATTATAAACCGAACCTCCCTTTTAATGCATCATAATTTTGTTTAACTTGTGCCGCAGATAATTTATTTCCATAAACTTGAACAATAGGAATATATCCATAGAAACTTTCTGTATAAGGATACTGAACAGTTCCTCCAGCTCTCCCAATGGAGTCGAAGCTAGCATACTCCTCTGTTCCGGAGTATCCGTCATCAAAATCACCATCAGTAAAGAATAGACTTCCATTTTTATACCATTTTACAGTTCTTGGAGAAGCCTCGTTATCCCAAACAATTGCATAACTTTGCCAAGTCAATAGGGGTACCCCCCCAGGTGGAGAGCCTGGATCGAACTCATATCCATTAGTAAGTGCTGCCTCGGTTCTAAAGTATCCAGAAGCCCCCTCATCTTTTATCTCTATATGATTCTTGGTACTATCGTAATGAAAAATTCTTTGTCCGTTAGGCTGACTGTCTAGTATGTACATCCACCACGACCATGTGCATACATCTGTATAATTGTTTGTTTTGGTAGTATCAACATTAACATAAACATAACCTCCAGTCAAGTCGCTAGAGTAAACTCCTAATCCGTCAAGATAGCATGTTCCATCAGATATGGTTGCTCCATTTGTTAAAGTTCCATTATTACCATTTCCGCTTAAATCATACCATGTATCACCTGAACCAGGATAACTTTTAGAATTTTTAGCATCTAAATACATGACTAAATCAGTTGTGACTATTTTTGGACTATAATTAGTTGACACGACTCTCCACCTCCATCTCTTCAATATCTTTTCTTATTGCAGTAAAGTCCCAATAAAAATTAAAACCAACATTGCTTTTATCTTCGAAATCTTTAGCCCCCACTATAAAATAATTTTTATCAACACAAATATCTTCAATATATAAATACTTAGGAAAGCCTATTCCCGTTAATTGTATATTTATATCTTTTTCTTTAACGAGATTACTTATATATTCTGGTAAAATAACTATAGATGACTCCGTTTGAAATATCCCTTTTCCGGTTAATCTTATTCCATGATAAGGAGACTCAAGAGACCCATATCTTAATTTGAAATTTTCTTTTGTTGGGTGGTCAATAAGGAACGATTTTGTTCTCGCGGAGAAATCATTAGTAACAGATAAATTATGAACGTTACTAATATCGTTAGTATCGTTAATTATTATCCCAGTTGCTTCTAATCCAGGAGACGTACCGACACTTTTTAAAAGCCTATCATTGGTAATAGAAATGAGGTCACTGGACTGAATAGCATTGCTTGCTGTCTTGCCAATATAGACATAAACATTAGCCGTATACGGGGCAGGAGTAGTTACCTTCTCTTGCCAGAAAAACCCGTTCTCATAATCAAATACCCAGTCTCTAGAGTCCGTTACACTGAGAGGAATACTTCCTACAAGTGTAATCGCTATCTCGTATCCATCAGGAACTGGGCTTGAATTATAAGATGGGGGAATAGCTGTTTTTATCCTATTTACTTGATTAATGTCTGGGGGAGAGCCATAGGTATTAGGGTCTTGATAATTACTATGACCTGCGGGCCAAGTTAAATACCATGAGTGATCGTTTGAGGAAGCGTCGTATATAAAAACAGCATTCTCAACATACTCTATGATACCATCATTAGTATCAGTTGCAGGAGAACCAGTGATAACATCATTCCAAACATTAGAACTATGTACATTTACTCTATTCTCATACGCTTCATTACTTATAGCTTTAAGAGGGTCTGTATGTGCTTTACCTTGTAGTTTCTTAAAACTAATTGAAGCTTTACTTACTGTTTCTTGTTGTCCCATAATTACCTATTATTTATTATCCAGAAAATGCAAATAGTATATTAGAAATACTTCCTGTCCCTGCTTGAGGAACTGTTATTCTTATAAAGGCTCTATATCCTGTAGCGGAAGTAGTCTTAATCCCTGTAGTTAATCCCCAGGAAACAGGAGTAGTTTCGTGTATACTTCCTAAAGTTCCATCCAAACATCCAGCATCATCTTGCCAACTATTTGTAGAGTAAGACTTAGTACAGTTCATCCAGCCAGTGCCAGGCAAAGATTGTTGATCTTCGACATCGAAATCTCCAGGTAATTTCATAGCGATTTTTATTTTATTACCAGAGAAACTATCTCCTTCTGACCATAGAGAACCAGTTCCTTTAATAGTTATAGTAAAGTTACCAGTAGAACCACTATTGTCGTAGAAATATCTATAGTAAGTTCTTTCTCCTGTGCAACCCGAATAATCTACATTAGAAGTAGGTCCATTTACTATATTTGAGAAATTTCCACTGTTAGCTCCTAAAGTTGGATATATTAATTTCCCATTCGTTACTAATAAACCTTTGTTATACCCTGATGCTCCTCCATCAGATATATCCACTGTACTGTCCCAATTCGAAATTAATGAAATATTGCTGAAATCAGAATCAGACTTTAGTCTGCATCCCTCTCCATTAAAATTTTCTTCAAGGTTATTCACAGCATGATCGATATAAGGGTCCATTAATAGATGCTCTATTTTTGCTTCGGTACATGATCCTTCTCTGAGATTAAAAGGTCTATTAGCTCTAGTTGTTACACCTATCTCTTGATCTAAAAATCTTGTATTATTTATATTATAAGTTAATCCAGATAAGGTTATGTAATCGTTAGTATAGTTCGGGTAATTTTCAGTACTAATGCTCCCTTGAGTCGAGCTAAAAGTTATTCCTCCCGACGGTATATACGTATTTCTTTGAGCGTATTGAATACGAACCCCGTATAAAGCTATTCCATCATTATGGTATTTAACACCTGATAAGTAATTATCTTCGTTAAAAGTGGTTGGAGACATATCTAAATCATCAAAAGTTATATTATCATAAAGTACAGTATTTGTATCGTCATCAACTACCCAATCGATATAATCGGTTTCTCTATCTCCTGATGACAAAGAGTGAATAACCCTTGCGTAGTTCCAGCCTAAAACCATATCTGAGCTATCTACCCTATATGTCCCTGTTCTATACTTAAATACATCAAAATCAACCCCATTAGAGAATTGAACAGAAGTAGCATCGCTAATATTAAATCCTGAAGTAGATGTTCCGTCATCTTCGGCCCCTACTGATGACAAATCATACGATTTAACTATATATCCATTAACTTCTAATTTCAATGTTCCTTGGTCAGCATCTCCAAAAGCGTTTCCAGGATAAGAACTGGTAGCTTCTTTATTAAAATTTATTGTTCCTGTAACGTCTTGATTAGCCAGTATAACTCCAATCCTGCCTAGATTAGATCGCCCATCAAATAAATCATCAATGCCGCAAACCGGAGCAATGGAAATCATATTGCAAGGAGTGTATCCAATACTATTTCCTTCTTCGAAACTTAACTTACAGTCTACTTCTGTGTTATCAAAATCAATATTATCTAAAGGATCTGCAGGGGAAGGAGCTAAAGATTTTAAAACTTCATTGAATCTATCTATAGCCGTTCCAATAGTAGTATCGACTGCAAAATCTGTAAATAATCCATCCTGATAAGAGTCATCTTCTGCTGGTCCTATTTTTCCTACCAAAGCTAATTCTTCTGTCGTTAAGTGCTGATAGTCTTCTAATGCTCCACCTTGTATATTTGCTAAATTATTATGATTATCTGTCGAGCCCATTGTAACCCAATTATCTGAGCTGTAAACATACATCCTGTCTTCGTTTGTAACCCAAGCAGAGATACCTGAAGTAGGTATTATCTCATCCCAAGTTAACCCATTATACTCGTAAATATAATCTTCTGTCCAATTTGTTCCATTGGCTGAAGCTATATATCTATTTCCAAGTGCTTCCGAAGCTGAAGATTCTGTCTCAAAATCTATAACGCTAGCCTGCCAATCAAGTCCTTGAACTTTTTGGTCTACCCAATCTTTAGTTGTTAAATGTCCTGACAGTGTAGGGGCGACCCCCAAAACTGGATTAGAGAAGGCTCTTGAGCCATCTACTAAAATATATTGAGGATGGTCATCCTCTGTTAATCCTGGTAACTCGGCGTGAGTAAATATACCGCTTGATGCTTGAAATGTATCTACGCAATAATACTTTTCTTCTGTCGAGTTATAAACAGCCCAGATAGTGGCACCGGATTCTAATCTAGGAACAGCCTCATCTAAATAGCCAGGAGGTGTATCTGCTCCCGTTATTTCACAGTAAACATCTACTCCTGAAGCACCGCCTACTACATCACATGTAATATAATTTAAATGAGGAGCGGCTTGTGTTGTGATGCATTTTAAAGCTATTGCTGAAGTTCCAGAACTACCTGATGTTCCTGAAGAACCAGAACTACCTGAACTGCCGCTCGTACCAGAGGAACCTGATGAACCACTTGTTCCAGAACTTCCTGAACTACCTGATGAACCTGATGTTCCTGAACTGCCAGAACTGCCAGACGAACCTGAACTACCTGAGGTTCCCGAAGATCCTGAACTACCACTCGTTCCAGAAGAACCTGAACTTCCTGAACTTCCACTTGTTCCTGAGGAACCACTTGTTCCTGAACTTCCTGAACTTCCTGATGAACCACTTGTTCCAGAGGAGCCTGAACTACCACTCGTACCTGAAGAACCTGATGTTCCAGAGCTTCCAGAAGAACCTGATGTTCCAGAGCTTCCAGAAGAACCACTTGTACCAGAGGAACCTGAACTACCTGAAGTTCCAGAGGAACCACTTGTACCTGAGGAACCTGAACTACCTGAAGAACCTGAAGAACCTGATGAACCCGAACTTCCACTCGTTCCCGAAGATCCTGAACTACCACTTGTTCCTGCTGCTTTTAACCAATTTGTACCATCATGTCTATATATATTACCATCTGTATTGTAGTATATATATCCCTCATCACCTGTTGGGTGAGTACTATGTATTGGTAGTCCTACTACAGAATCAGGCTCAGAGCCTGAAGGACCTCCAAAGAAACCACTTGTAACTGTGATATCACCTGTAGTCGTTAAGTCTCCATCACTAAAATCTATTTCTCCAGTGCTATCTGA
>Ga0180433_10005848_pt1 | contig 16434 bp, 14 predicted proteins | sample SS_ome_8_FD_132980 | JGI IMG/M metagenome (GOLD analysis project Ga0180433, IMG submission 132980) | Hypersaline lake sediment archaeal communities from the Salton Sea, California, USA - SS_1_D_1 metaG | ecosystem: Environmental > Aquatic > Non-marine Saline and Alkaline > Hypersaline >... | reverse complement strand
TAATAATAAAAGGGATTACACCTTTGATAATATGACCCATCGTTACACCAAGTTTTGGATCAGCAGTCCCCTTTAAAACAAAAATAGACATGGCCATGGGAGGTGATTGAAAAGCCATCTGCAGGTTAATACAGACCATCATCCCTGCCCATAAAGGATTAAAACCCAGTTTAACAAAAATAGGTGAAAAAATTGGAACAATAATAAATACAATACCAATCCATTCAATAAACATCCCCAAAAGGAATACAATCAACATCATAACAAAAAAGGACCCCCATCTTCCTCCAGGAACAGAGATAATAAGGTCAGTAACAACTTCCCCACATCCAGCACTCATAAAAACTCCCACAAAGGCATAACACAATGCAGCAATAATTACCACAAAAGAGCTAACCCGTAATGTTTCAAGACAGGCAATTTTAAGTAAATCCCAATTAAATTTTCGGTAGGCAATGGCCAAAATAATTGAGGCTAAACTTCCCATAGCAGCTGCCTCTGTCGGAGGTGCAATCCCCGTAAATATGGTTCCCAATACTGCTAATATTAATAATACCGGTGGTAGCAGTGATTTTAGCAATTTTAAGAATTTTTCTCTGGAAGTGGTTTTAGCTAACAGTTCAGGTGATAAAGCCGGTCCTAATTTTGGATTAAGAATACAGCGAAGGGCAATATAACCAATATATAATCCGGAAAGAACAAGACCTGGAATAAAAGCTCCCATAAACATTTGACCTACGGAAAGGCCTGCTTCAGGACCATAGACAACCAGCATAATACTGGGTGGTATAAGTATTCCCAATGTTCCAGCCGCTACAATTGATCCTGCAGCCAGGGATTTATCATATCCCCTAGTCACCATCGGTGTTAAGGCAATAAGCGTTAATATGGTGACAGAGGCGGCAATTACTCCCAGACATGCAGCCAGGACTGTACCAAAAATAACTGTGACTATAGCTAGACCACCCTTTAGGCCTCCAAGTGACTCGTAAAGACTTTCATATAAATCCTTGGTAATTCCGGAATGCTGTAAAATAACCCCCATAAAAGTAAAAAGAGGTACAGCTAAATAGGGATAATTCATAGAAAGGTCGTAAAATCGACTATAGAGTATATGATAGGTAATATCTGGACCAAAAGTAATTATGCCCACAAAAAGTGCCACACTCCCAATGACAAAAGCAATTGGGAAACCTGTTAAAACAAGAAAAAACACACCTCCCAGCATAAGAAAAGTAATCAACTGAGTACTTAATTCAATCAATTGGTTCACCCCTTACTACAAAATATAAGTCCCGTATAAATCTGGCAATTCCCTGTAACAGTAGCAGGAAAATACCTACTGCAAAAATAGTTCGGTAAGGACCTGCCGGGGGGTACCAAAAACTTTGAAACATCACTTCATTAATTCGCCATGCTCTAATTGCCCATCTAACAGAAAGTCTTAAGATAATACTCATCAACGGGAAAAAAAATAGTATTGAACATATTGCATTTACTAAGGCTTGCTTTCTTGGGGAAAGAAGATTATAGATTACATCAACTCTGGTATGAGAGTCATGAAGGTAAACATAAGAGGCTCCCAATAAATAAAGTGCACCCCCTGCCATACATAAGGTCTCATAAGACCAGATGGTAGGCGCATTAAAGAAATGACGCAAAATTGTATCATATGCGCCTACCAGGACAAGGAGTAAAGCAAACCATTTCCCAATAGAACCAGACATCGTACTAAGCCAGTCAATCGTTTTAAGTATCTCTTTTAAGATGGTCATACTTTAAACTCCTATTTTACTGTCATTTTTTATTCCATTACACCTTTTTATAATTAAGTTATACGTAGTAAGTAGGGTTTAATAAATCGCAAAATACGCTTCACCGTAATTTTTCATAGAATTATAAATCTCTGCAAATATAGGATCTTCTTTAGCGGATTTCTCTGCGTAAAACTTATCAGCTTCTGCATACAGGGCATCTTCAATTTCTTTTGGTACTTTCAATACCTCACAACCTGCTTCTTTGAATTTGTCAACTGCTGCAACTGATTCATAGACCAGATATTCATGCTGTGCTTGAGTCCACTTATCAACTTCATCCTGTACCAGCTGTTTTAAATCATCCGGAAGTTCTTCCCAGGCATCTTTATTTACATAGACACATTGTGGATCACTGGGTGCACGACTTGGTGAAAGATAAACATATTTTGCCACTTCATTAAAATGCATGACCCAGTTCGATGCCAGTGTGGAATATTCAAAAGCATCGATAGTTCCTCTCTGCATTGCTTCAAACAATTCTCCACCAGGGATAATAACCGTAGCAGCACCCATTCTAGCTAGAATTTCTCCGCCATCACCCATACAACGGGCTTTTAATCCCTTTAAATCGTCCAGTGTCTCCAGCTTAACCTTGGAATGAAAGAAAACTTCTTCTGGTAATGGTGATAATGCCCCTGGAAAAGTCAAAACATTGTAACCTTCCATCATCTTATTCATTAGCTCTGCACCACCACCATAATTGAACCAGGTTCTCAGGGCTTCGCCGGGAAGACCACCTGGTCTTGAACTGATTAATCCGGCAGATGACCATTTATCTAATTGATACATTGGACAGGTATAGCACATCTGTAGAACGCCTTCATTAACTGCATCAAGCTCCTTATAAGCCGGGACAACAGAACCTCCCACGAAAGGCTTAACTTCCAATCTACCTCCACTGGCTAAAGTTATTGCTTCACAGAGTTTGTCATGATAAATCTGAGAAGGATCAGTAGCAGGACCGTGGCCAGATGATTTCCAGATAATTTTATCTGCAGCCATAGTTAAAACAGAACCAACAACAAAACATACTGTTATGACCAAAACGATGAGTAATGATTTACTTTTAGATGTCAACATAATTAACCTCCCATATAGTTTTGAAAATAGTCATTCAAGTTGAATTTCCTAGTTTAATTTTATAAATCTACACAAAATATGCATCCTTCTTAATTTATGTCATCACCTCCCTTATCCCTTTGCTTTTTTTCCACAAAATAACAAATCAGTTTCATTCGGGAGAAAATCTTTAATATAATTTTCATGGTTGTTAAAATGATTATACTATTAAAAATGTACATTTTTTGATTTCAGTCTATACTTCCTGGAATTAATTTATCATGTTTCTTTAAAAATTCTGCTATGGTTTTTGATAATAATTCCATTTTTCTGGATTTGGAATATTCCATATGCATAGACGGATTTTCCGGTTTAATCAGGTAATCAATCCCGTGCTCCTTTACCACTAATCCGGATTTATCTATCAAGGCACTGATTGAAATCACAGGGATTTGATATTTTTTAGCTACCCTGGCCACACCGATAGGGGTTTTACCATAGATAGTGGAACCATTTATTTCTCCTTCCCCGGTAATGACCAAATCAGCATCCTGCACTATTTCATCTAAATGAACAGTATTGATAACAATATCAATACCTGGCTTGAGTTCTGCATCCAAAAAAACCATTAATCCGGCACCAAGACCACCTGCAGCACCTGCCCCTGGAATCTCTTTAATATCTTTACCTAAATCACGTTTTATAATATCAGCAAAATGAGATAAAGCATGGTCAAGTGTAACAATCATTTCTTCTGTGGCACCCTTTTGAGGACCATAGATTCGAGAAGCACCGGTATCACCACATAGAGGATTTTGAACATCTGAAGCAATAAGGATTTTTATTATCTTTATACGCTGATCCATTTTTGAAATGTCAATCCGATTCAATCTGGCCAATTGCTCACCACCAAATCCTATCTCATGCTCATTTTTATCCAGTAAACGAACGCCCAATGCCTGCACCATCCCTGATCCGCCATCATTCGTTGCACTTCCTCCGATACCGATAATCATTTTCCGACATCCATGATCCAAAGCGGCTTTAATTAATTGACCGGTACCATAAGTTGTGGTAATCAGTGGATTTTTTTTCTCGGGTGAAACCAGGGGTAGTCCTGATGCAGAAGCCATTTCAATAGCAGCAGTTACTTGATCACCTAAAATACCAAAAGAGGCAGTTACCTGTTCTCCTAAAGGGCCAATTACTTCTTTCTGGTATATTCTACCTCGAGTAACATTAACTAAACAATGTACCGTACCTTCTCCACCATCAGCCATAGGTATTTTTTCAACCCTGGCTTCCGGATAAGCCACCTTCACACCCATCTCTAAGGCATCAGAAACCTCTATAGCAGTTAAACTGCCCTTAAAAGAATCAGGAGCAATAACAATTTTCATCTTTTTCTCATTTCTGGCAAAATCCCTTTAAATATTTATTAGTAATTGAAATCATTGTTGATTTTATAATAATATAAAAATAGAAGATTTTCTTTGGCTTTTTCCATAAATATTAAGGTTATTTTAGCCCACTTTTTTGTAGATAACTACAATTATGTGAATTAGAGGTAATCAAGATTACTACTAATCTTTCTGAAAATGACTCATTTTTAAGGCAATATATAGCTGCAAAGCATCATCAAAATTACGGGGATCCAGGTCGGTAAACTGTTTTATTCTTTCCAAACGATAGAGAAGAGTATTTCGATGAACGTAAATTGCCTTGGCAGTATCGGTAATGTTTAAATTGTTCTCAAAAAAAGCCTGAAGTGTTTCCCAAAAAACTGGTTTTAGTTTTTTGCTCATATTATCTTTATAGATATAGGAAATAAAGTCATTGCGTGTTTCCGGACTGATTTCTACAAATAGCCGGCTAATACCCAAATGAGCTATATGGTGTATTCCCATTTTACTATTTATTTTATTTCCTATTTCAAGAGCGCGGCAAGCCTCTTGATATGAACGCATCATTCCCTTTATGCCGGGGTGGTGTTCCCCTATTCCAATGGATGCCTGAAACTTTCTTTGGATTAGGATAGCATCTTTTATTTTTTGACCCGTTATTATAGATTTTTCCCTAATAACTTCGGATTTATCATGGAGATTGACAGTTTTCAGCACTACAAAACGATCTCCACCTACATAAGCAACAATATCCTGGGGTTGCTGAATAAAAAGATCATGCACTGTCCTTAAAACATCATTTTTTAATCTTTGCAGGTAAATTTCGCCTTCTTTCATCCCACTATACTCCTGCAGGCTTTGCCTTGCTGTTTTCTCAAAACGATAAATATTAATCACTAACGCATCTCTAGGTAAGGTGATATCATAGCCAACTATCTGCCCCCTTGCAATAAATAAATCACGATCATTACCCACTCTTCCCGAGATAAGGTCATGAATAAAATTCTCTTTAGCCTGTCTTTCCAAATCAACCTCTTTCAATAAAAATTGCTGTTGCAGCATCATCTCAACCGTCATTTTTATAACTTCTCCCAAAGGACCTACTTCATCCGGGTTACCGGTAATACCCACCACACCGATAACCTGTTTATGATCTTCAATGGGTAAATTAACTCCGGGTTTGACACCGACTAAATGATTTTTATTCTCAGGATAGATAAATATCTTTTTTTTGTTTTTAATTACTAGAGCAGCACCTTCATGATACTGATTCAGGCGGCTTCTATCCCCGGATCCTATAATATACCCCTGTTCATCCATGATATTAATATTTTTCCCGATAATATTGATGGTTCTATCAACAATTTGCTGAGCTAATTGGTGAGTAATTTTCAAATAATGAATCCTCCTGCTGAAATTTTTAAAATCATTTCGAGTTAACTGAAGATGATAACCTAATCTCTAATATATGCTTTATTTTTCTGAATTTGTATCTTATTTTGAGCAAATAACTGAATTGCTTTGGGTAAGAGCTGGTGCTCATATTTTAATATTTTATTAGAAAGTGTTTCTTCATTATCAGACTGTTTTACTTCAACTGCTTTCTGCAGGATAATAGAACCGGTATCTATACCCTCATCAACAAAATGAACAGTACAGCCACTAATTTTAACCCCATATTCTATAGCTTGTTTTTGGGCATGAAGCCCGGGAAAGGCAGGCAATAAAGCTGGATGGATATTAATGATGCGGTGACGGTATTCCCTAATGAAGGTAGGGCTTAATAAGCGCATATAACCGGCTAAAACAATAAGATCAATGCTAAATCTTTTTAGATTTTGCAATATCTCCTGTTCATATTCTACTTTACTTTTATATTGTTTGTAATAAACGATCTTAGTTGCTATCTGATTGGCTTTTGCTCTTATTAAGGCATATGCCTCCGGATTGTCACTGATAACAATTTTAATCTCTCCATTAATCTGGCCAGTTTTTATTGCATCGATAATCGCCTGTAAATTTGTCCCTCTTCCAGAAGCCAGTACTGCAATCTTAATCATGATTTAATTCCTTTTTATTTCACACTTGTTGTTATAGTTGTAATAAATACCGCACCGCATAGCGGGTGGTTTTAGGAAGCCTCTAAAAGAGGCTTAACTTTTTATTAGCCAGTTTTTTTCTATGCTCTTCTTCTCTTGCCTCTATTCAGGATTTTCAGGGAAAAAATATGTCAGTTAGTTCATCTTTCCAGGGGGAGCATACAACCTGACTATGAATTATAAATAAAGTGCTGATTTGCTCATTATCTCAATCAATTTTTATCTAAATAGATTCTTTTTTTTGGATCGCTTTGGGGGATGACTTCACCAATAGGATATGCAAATTCTCCTGACTTACTTAAATCCCTTAATATAGTTTCCTGTTGCTCTAATGCTACGACAATAATTAAACCAATTCCCATATTAAATGTGTGGTACATTTCATTATCACTTATTTTCCCTTTATCCTGAATAAGTTTAAAAATAGGTAATTGAGGCCAATTATCGGTATATATATTAGCCGCGGCACCTTGTGGCAAAATACGGGGAATGTTGTCATAAAATCCCCCTCCGGTAATATGAGCAATGCCTTTAATCTGAAATTTTTTTATTAATGATATAATTCCAGTTACATATATTCTGGTAGGTTTGATTAGTACTTCTCCCAGGCTTATATTAAAATTTTCCGGCATCTCATGTAAATCCATTTTTTCCTGTTCAAGTAATATTTTACGTACCAAGGAAAATCCATTACTGTGCAACCCGGAGGAAGCCAAGCCAATGATAATATCTCCTGGTTTAATATTTTCACCGGTAATCATTTTTTTTCTTTCCACAATTCCTACGGCAAATCCGGAAAGATCATATTCTCCTTCTGGATAAAATCCGGGCATCTCTGCAGTTTCACCACCTAATAACGCACACCCTGCTTTTTTACAACCATCAGTAATTCCTTTGATTATTGCAATTATTTTGTCTTCTTCCAATTTTCCTGTAGCCAGATAATCAAGGAAAAAAACAGGTTTTGCACCACGGGTTAGAATATCGTTGACACACATTGCCACGAGATCAATGCCGATTGAATCATGTTTTTGCATTAAATTAGCAATCACTAATTTTGTTCCTACACCATCGGTCCCGGAGACCAGAACCGGATCCTTAATTTGTTCCTGGGAAAGAGAAAATAATCCGGCAAAATGACCGATTTCGCTCATTACACCGGGTATATGTGTTGAATGAATCATCGGCTTAACCTTATCAATAATTCTACCGGCAAGTTCAATATCAACCCCTGCCTTTTTGTAAGCATCACTCATATTATTTATCCTTTCGATTTACAGTAAGAATAAACAACGCACCCGCATCGCGGGTGGTTTTAAAAAGCCTCTAAAAGAGGCTTAAATACTTCCTGGACAGTTTTCTCTATGCTTTTTTTCTTTTGATATAGTTATGTTATCCTTTTGGACTATTCTTTCAAAGCAATAGTGCTTCTACTTTCAACTATCACTTTATATAAAAAATTTTCAGATAGTACATCTTAATCTCTACGGTAAAACCATTTAACCATTACCACCTTCACAGAAGGTGGTTTTTTATGGTTAAATAAATATTTGGACAAGTATCGAGTATTCAGTCCAAATATTAACATAAATTCTTAAAACTAATACCAATAAATACAACAAATAGATTAATCTACATAGTTAGATAGATGTATTAATTTAATATTTTTATTTCCCATAATTACATTAATGCATTCTTGCATCCATTCATTATTCGATAATGTTCTCACATTTATTCTTATAGTATTTCGCTCAATACTATATACTCGATACCCGATACTGTCTTTAGATTACATACTTTCCGCTAAAGCAGGCAGTGCAAAAATCAGAAGGTTGATTTTTTTGAAAAACATGAGTTAATCCTTCCAAACTAACATATCCCAAAGAATCTGCTTCAATCCACTGCCTTATTTTCTCAACAGAAAAACGGGTTGCCCATAATTCTTCCCTATTGGGTGTATCAATACCATAATGACAGGAATAATGAACAGGAGGAGAGCTAATTCTGAGATGTACTTCTTTGGCACCGGCATTTTTTAGCAATTTAACCAGCTTTCTACTGGTAGTTCCTCTTACAATTGAATCATCAACCATTACAATCCGTTTCCCCTTCACAATACCGGAGATAGGAGAAAGTTTTAACTTAACGGATTGTTCTCTTAAGATTTGATCCGGCTGAATAAAAGTGCGGCCAACATAGGGATTTTTAAGAAGACCTTCCTGGTAAGAAATGCCGGATCCTTGGGAAAAGCCCAATGCAGCAAAACGTCCCGAATCAGGTACCGGGATAACCATTTCTGCTTCAACGGGCTGTTCTTGGGCTAATTTTTGACCAATTCTCTCTCTTATAACAGCCACATTTTCTTCAAATACATTACTATCGGGACGTGCAAAATAAATGTGTTCAAAAATACATAAAGCTTTTTGTTTGCATGGTATCACCTGTTGGGATTTACAACTATTTTTTTCAATAACTACCATTTCTCCCGGTTGTATCTCCCTTAGATATTGTGCATCAATTAATGGGAAAGCACTATCCTCTGAGGCAATTACATAACCTTTTTCTAATTTACCCAAAACAAGGGGATGAAAACCATAACCATCACGCAAGCCTATTAATTTATTTTCAGTAAGAATAACTAGACAAAAAGCGCCTCTTATTTTTAATATCACTTTTTCCAAGGCCTTTTCAATATCTTTTTCCTTAGTCGTACTGATTAGCTGGCAAAGTAAATGACTATCTGTGTCACGATTTTTAAGAAGTGATGATTTTGAAGAAAAACGCTCTTTTAATTCTGTTTGATTGATCAAATGACCATTATGGGCCAGGGCAAAAGAACCTCCCGGATATTGGTTCAGGATTGGCTGGCTATTTTCCCAATTATTAGCGCCAGCAGTCGAGTAGCGAACATGCCCGATGGCAGCTTCTCCCTGTAATGTATTTAAAATTCCGTCATCAAATACTTCGGACACTAAACCTAAATCGCGATAAATCAATATATTTTTTCCACTGGAAACCGCAATACCGGCACTTTCCTGCCCCCGATGCTGAAGTGCAAAGATGCCTAAGTATGCTAACTTTGCCACATCTAGTCTTTGTTGACTTTGATTAAAAACACCAAAAACACCACATTCCTCATGCATTTTTTTTTCTCCGCCATGCCTTCTCCAGCTGGCTAACAGGAAGATTTACCCATTGATTAATCTTTAGACAATCCTTTTTTACCATTCCGATTTGTTGAAATGGTATATTCTCCTGTTGTGCAATCTCAACAAAGTCTTCATAATTGGAAGGATTGATACTTACAATAATTCGAGACTGGCTTTCTCCAAATAGGCAGCAATCAGAACGGATATCTGTCTTTAATTCAACCTTGGCACCTAAACCGCTACAGATACAGGATTCTGATAATGCAATTGCAAGTCCGCCCAAAGAGCAATCGTGGGCAGAAGCAAGTAAGTCCTTTTCAATCATCTTCCGGCAAAAAGACTGAATCTTTTTTTCCCGCGCAAGATTAAGAATTGGAGGTAAACCACGTTTCATATGGTGTATAATCTCCAGATATTCACTGCCTCCCAGCTCGTTACCGGTTTCTCCTAATAAGAAGATAAGGTCATTTTCACTTTTAAAGTCCAAGGTGCAAATATGGTTACAATCATTTATCACGCCAACCATACCTACTACCGGGGTTGGGTCAATAGGTTTTCCATCATTTTCATTATACAGGCTTACATTACCGCTGATAACCGGGGTATCAAAAAATTTACAGGATTCCGACAATCCCTTGATTGCCTGAACCAGTTGCCAATAGCTATCACTATTCTCCGGGGCCCCAAAGTTTAGGCAATCAGTTACAGCTTTTGGTGTAGCTCCTTTACAGGATAAATTCCTGGCTCCTTCAGCAACTGCAATCTGGGCACCTTGAAAAGGATCAAGAAGACAGTACCTTCCGTTACCCTCAGTTGTTAAGGCAATGGCTTTTTTTGTTCCCTTAAGCCTTAAAACAGCTGAATCATCTCCTGGAGGTACAACAGTATTAACTTGAACCATATGATCATATTGCTGATAGATATCTTCCTTACATGATAGATTGGGTGAAGAAAGTAAGGTAAGCAATATTGAATTGTAATCCTCGTATTCTTCAAATTCATCCAAGTTTAATTTTTTAATCTCTTTTTGCCACAGCGGTTCTATGATTTCTCTTTTAATCACAGGCGCTCCATCGGATAAAGATCGAACGGGGATATCTGCTACTACCTGCCCATGTTTTTTTATGGTAAATCTTTGATTGTCTGTTACGTGACCAATGATGGCTGAATCTAGGTCCCATCTTCTTAATGTTGACAGAACTCTTTCTTCTTTTCCCTTTTCAACAATCACAACCATCCTTTCCTGTGATTCAGATAACATAATCTCAAAGGGATTCATTCCAGCTTCTCTTTGCGGAACTTCTGACAATTCTATTTCCACCCCACTATGTCCTCGGGCTGCCATTTCACTTAAAGAACTTGTTAAACCAGCTGCACCGCAATCCTGTAAACCAACCACTTCTTCAAACTGCACCAGTTCTAGACAGGCCTCAATTAATAATTTTTCTGCAAAGGGGTCTCCGATTTGAACAGCCGGACGATCTTCTTCTGATTTTTCGTTTAATTCAACAGAAGCGAAAGCTGCTCCTCCTATTCCGTCACGACCTGTCTTGGCACCAATTAAAATTATAGAATTACCTACCCCTTTTGCTGTAGCGAGAACAATCTTCTCTTTTTTCACTAAACCTACGCACATTACATTAACCAGGATATTACCCTGATAACTTTCGGAAAAGATGGTTTCTCCACCAACAGTAGGTACACCGACACAATTACCATAAAAGGCAATACCACCTACCACACCCTGATAAAGGTACTGAGTGTGGTCTTGATGAAAGTCACCGAAACGGAGTGAATCAAGAAGCGCAACAGGTCGAGCACCCATGGTAAAAATATCTCTCAGGATTCCACCAACACCTGTTGCCGCACCCTGAAATGGCTCAACAGCAGAAGGATGATTGTGGCTCTCCATTTTCATAACAACAAGTTCTTTTTCACCTATATCAATTACACCGGCATTTTCACCAGGTCCCTGAATTACCCAATCGGCTTTTGTGGGCAACATTTTTAATAAAGAACGGGTATTTTTATAACTGCAATGCTCACTCCACATAACTGAGTATATTCCCAGTTCTATTTCATTTGGCTCACGTCCCAACACATGACAAATACATTGATATTCATTGGAAGTTAAATTCCATTTTTGCCAAAATTTCCTCTGTTCAAACTTTTCCATATATTACACCTATTTATAATCATTTAACTAAAATACTTTTCTTCTTTAAATACATCATGATAGATTCAAATAACAAACGACCATCAACTGATCCAAGACAATTCTCCGTGCTTCTTTCAGGATGTGGCATCAAACCAAGCACATTCCTTTCTTTATTGCATATACCAGCAATATTGCATATTGACCCGTTAGGATTAGCCTCTTTGGTAATCTTCCCACTACCATCACAATAACGAAATATTATTTGTTTATTTGCTTCTAATTCGTCGACAGTTTTTTTATCGGCATAATAACAACCTTCCCCATGAGCAATGGGAATTTGAAGTATTTGATTCTTTTGACACATACCAGTAAAGGGTGTATCAATATTTTCAACTCGTATAGTTTGATTTTTGCAGATAAAATGAAGACAGGTATTCCTGATTAGGGCACCGGGTAAAAGTTGGGATTCTGTTAAAACCTGAAAACCGTTGCAGATACCCAAAACGAATCCTCCTTTTTTAGCAAAATTCAAGACTGCAGACATAATCGGAGAATAACGGGCAATTGCACCAACTCTCAAATAATCACCATAAGTAAACCCTCCTGGTAAAACAATACAATTGTAGCCATCCAGGTCATTATCTTTATGCCATATCATATCAACCGGAACCTGTAGTACGTTTTTTATCGCATAATAACAGTCAAAATCACAATTTGAACCGGGAAATTGAACAACGCCAAATTTCATTTATTATTCCTCAATTTCATAATTAAAATCTTCAATGACCGGATTAGAAAGAAGCCTTTTACACATATCCTGAACCTGTGCTCCAACTTCTTCCCTGTTATCACCTTCTATCTGAAGTTCAATAAGTTTACCTACCCGAACTTCTTTTACATTATGGAATCCCAGTGAATGTAGCGCTTTATGTGTTGTTTTACCTTGAGCGTCAAGAACTCCTTTTTTTAATTCTATATTAATTATTACAGACCACATGCAGAATAACTCCTTTTTTAAAGTTGAACTTGCCCATACTTGTCCATTATGGTTTGATAAAATCCTGGATCTCTAATAATGTTTCATCCAGAGACGGAATATCTTTGAACCATTCTTTTTTGGTAATTTCATTGGTAAAAGCACAATATACTATGGATATTAATTGCTTTAACCTGGTAGGTAAAGGTTCCGGACCTATTTTAATGAATTGTTTCCAATTGGTATGATTCCTTTTCTTTGCTTTCACAATTTCCTGGTACCAATCACTCCTTCGGTAATAAAGTCGTGCAATTTCCTTACTGACCGGCATTCCCTGATAAGTAAACCGACATTCATCTAGGGTTCCCAATACATCTACTAAAACAATATTTTGATTTTGGTCAAGGGCAAATTCAAATTTCCCATCCTCATTTTTTAGACCCACTTTTTGTGCTTCTTCACTTATCATTTGATTAATTCTCAGTGTAATTGCGTTCATTTCTGCAATTTTCTGATCAGATAATTGAGATATTTTTTGGGCTTCCTGCCAGGGGAGATAACGATCACTGGATTCCAGTTTGGTCGAAACATCCAAATAAGGACGTGTTAAATCGATCCCCTCTTCAGGAATCTCTGTTAAGCCTAAATCTTCCGGTCTCAACTCTCCTTCCTTCAGGCGTTTAAATATGCTGGATCCGAGTGGAAGCGCATTTCGATAAATAATTTCCAAAGGTATTAAATAATTTCCTTTTTCCTGGTAATACACTTTATAATCATAGGTTTTGTTATCCGCTAATTCAGGGCGCAATACCCTATAAAGTCTGGTTTCCATAATATGAATCGGTTTACTAACCCGGGAAAGAGATTTGACCTGTTCTCCTTCAAGAAGACCTAGATAATGGGTCGGTATCCCTATCTTTTCTATTTTTTCAAAAAAATAAGCAGCGGCAATACAAAGAGCTGCTCCTTTATCGTCAATATGATCTGGCATTTCGCCCCAATCAAAAACAGAATAACGATCGGAAAATATAAATCTTCCCCGACCGGGATATTCTCCAGTGGGAGGTTCTAAAATAATTAAATCTTTCACGCTACCCATTTAAAATCTCCTTTTTATTCATAGAATTTTATTCAATTCCTTTATTAAGATCCAGTTCTTTGATTTTTTGTTCCATTTTATCTAAATAGGATAATAATCTTTTTCTTATCTGATGATTTTCCAATGCTAAAATTCTTGCTGCTAACAAAGCCGCATTGACAGCATTGTTGATACCTACGGTAGCAACCGGAACACCCTTAGGCATCTGTACAATAGAAAGTAGGGAATCTAACCCTTCCAGTGTTTGGGTTTTTATAGGTACACCAATAACCGGCAATATCGTTTTCCCGGCGATAATTCCTGGCAAATGTGCAGCCCCGCCCGCACCGGCAATAATTACCTTGAAACCACGTTGTGGAAATTGGTTGATATATTTAAAAAGAAAATCAGGGGTACGATGTGCGGAAATCGCCCTTAATTCATAGCTAATCCCTAAATCTTGAAAAATTTCAATTGCTTTTTCCATAACAGCTTGATCAGATGTGCTTCCCATAATAATACTTATATCCAATTTGAAACCTCCTTAAAATTTGATAATTTTTTTTCATTTATATTGAAAAAATAAAAAACCCAGCCCAAGAGGTATTCCAAATAAGAGTGGAACCTCTCCGCCTGGGATTTTAGCCCTACGGTGTAGCATAAATGTTACACTTTGCACCACTTGGTTCGAACCCTGTCAGATTAATTTTCTCTGACAGGTGAATCCCTAAGATGCACTTCCACCCGTAGTCACTTGTGATTTACGGTCACTTGGTAGAAACGCTTTCGCCATATCCGAAAACTTATACGAGTTTTTAATTATGACATAGACTCCCACGCCTTTACAGACATGGTACTCACTTTAACAAACTAGAGTCTGTCCCGATTTACTGGGAACTTGCTTTCATCCCCACTTTTACAGTTTGAGGCTTCCCACTAAATTAAATTTTTCTGATGAAAATATATCATTATTCATAAGCATTGTCAAATCATAAATTATAAAATCAGTTTTAAATAAAAAACAGACTATAGATCCCCAGGCAAGCCTGTATTACTTTTAAAACTATTCTTTGTCTTAACTTTCATTCATTTATGGGTATAGATAAAACCACGATCTCTTATCCTGGCCTGTTAAAAAACCACACCACTCCAAAAATGACTTCCATTTTTCTTTGAATACGTCTTTGCTTATGAAAATTTTACTGTATTGACCCTTTTAAAAGAAGACCACCATGTTGGTCTTCTTCAATATAGCGCTATCGTTCCCAAAAATCTACCTTTCAAAATCTACTTTCTATATATAGCTAACAAATCATTACATATGTGATGTATTTGCATTAAATTAAATCCATTCCATTTTAATCCCAAAACTTCTTTGAGATATCGTACGGCATATTTATTAAATTTCACAGATCCATCAGCCTCAACAGCTTCTATACCATCTATGTACATTCCTTTATTGTTTATCTCTCTTACCTTATTTAAAGATAGACCATCTGGTAAATTTTGTTTTATTTTCCCATTCCCAATAATTACAGGAATACCACCTGGAATATCTCTAAATCCAGGCATATGGGAATATATTTGATTCGGGCTTAGTAACGCCTTTACATGTTTTGCGGTTGATGCTCCAACCATCCATGCAATATCATGCCCAGTAGTTATTTCTATTGCTCTTGATAATATTTTCTTAATATCTTTTGAAATATCTAACAGTGTTCCATTTCTAGAGGCCTTTAGAAAAAAAGGTACTTTGCCTATTGAAGTTACTCTTAAGGCGTGATGCGAAATATGCATTACTTCTATCTCTTCTATTGGTATGTTATAAAAAATTGAAATAGCTTTACAAATACCAAAAACCGTCAAATCAATAGTTCCAGCGCTAAAAGGACTTCCCAATTTTGCTTTGGTTAATACTAAATTTGCTGTATCAGGATTAGGCATATTGAAAACTATGGGATCAATATCCAGATTTCTAATCACTTTTAATAAATTAATAGTAAATACTAAACAAATTGGAAGAATGTGAGCATATATTCCACTTATTATAGCAGGATCTAATAAACCAAATTTTTTAATCCTAATTTTTGCATCTTTAAGAATAGTTTCAGGAGAAATTGGTACAGCAGCTTGAATAATGATTTTTGGTTTTATTTCTTTGATAATTTCTTTTATATTTTTACTATTATTCATATCCAATTCTATAAATTGTATATCAGGAAAATAGTTATTTGACCATGCAGATGATAAAGCATTATTGGCAAGAGAACGTGCTGAGCTTATTAAAAAGCATGGAATGCCAGGATTGGGTGGCTGTTTGCCACTGCTCTTGCAGATACCGGTGTTTATAGCATTGTCTAACTTGTTGCGAAGTTCAATAGAGATGTATCGTGCGCCGTTTGTCTGGTGGATAACCGATTTGTCTGCAAAAGATCCGTATTATATTTTACCGATTTTGATGTCAGCTTCTATGTTATTACAGGCATTTACGGTTGACCCTAAACAGCGATTTATGATGATTGCTATGGCATTGGCTATTGGGCCGTTATTTGCAACATTCCCAGCGGGACTTTCATTGTATATTGTGGCAAGTGTTGGCTTTGGGGTATTGCAATCGTTTATTATCAAAAAGTTTAAAGCCGCGTAAGTAATCTACTATGGCTTTTGGGGCGAAACCCTCATGATCGTGCGTTAG
>Ga0180433_10005847_pt1 | contig 16436 bp, 16 predicted proteins | sample SS_ome_8_FD_132980 | JGI IMG/M metagenome (GOLD analysis project Ga0180433, IMG submission 132980) | Hypersaline lake sediment archaeal communities from the Salton Sea, California, USA - SS_1_D_1 metaG | ecosystem: Environmental > Aquatic > Non-marine Saline and Alkaline > Hypersaline >... | reverse complement strand
TGCAGAGTCGAGGAAAGATCAAGGTTAAGCCTTTTGTCTTGATCTACGTCGATTTTCAAACGTGTCCGCCACTTTCCTTAATTTTTCAAAATGTTTCAATTAAAACTTTTAGCAATCAGGAAATCAGAAAAACATAATCTTTATGTCTTTGAAAAAGACCAACAATTCTTTTCAGTCTTAAGACAAATCTTAGAAAAATTAGGTTTTGAACGACGAACTTACGCTGGCTATGCAAGACCTACAGATGAAGAATATGGTGAACCAATTATGACAAAAGAAGACAAAATCAAAGATTATATTGATATTCACTCAACCTTAGAAAATGAAAAATTCTTTGTAGAAATATTCTACGGAAAAAATAAAATATTTCTAACCATTCACACAACAACAGATAGACAAGAAGAAATTTCAAAAATAATAAATCCCTTTATCAAAGACTAAACACCTTCAACTAAACCAGCTTCAAATTCTTGTTCAATAACACCTAAATTTTCAATTAAATAAGCATACATTCTTTCAATAATTAACTCATAAACTTCTTCTTTCAGCTCACCGCTACAATAATCAACTAAGTTAGGCATACTTCCAACACTATTACCACTAATATCAGCAATAGGCACCTTACACCTCATGCTCTTACTTTCAAATCTTTCAACAAGTTCTGCATCACTACCTGGAGCAACTTTCAATAATTCTATATTGATAATACATTTGCCAAAATAATTCCCTAATACCTTGTACTCATATAAGTTTCCGCCCTTAACCAGATTAAATTTAACTTTATTACATCTACTAAATTCTTTGTTATAACAAGCATCATCCATACCACAATCTTTTACATACAATCCATAAGCAACTAGAGCAATTAACACAACAGCTATAATGATAAGAATAACTTTTCTTTTAGAAATCTTAACTTTTACACTCTTTTTTGTTTTTTTACTCTTTTTCATTAAAATAAAATAAAAAGAAGATATTTAAAAGCTTTTTGTTCTTACAAATCGCCTTTAGTTAATATTTTAACTCTGGTTTCATTCGGCTTAATTCTAGAATTCATGCAAACAATTCTTTTAATACCATTTTTTTCAGCAACCTCAACAACATCTTTATTTGCTGAACCATCAAACACAACAGCATGAACACCGCCCCCTAAACTTCTAATAGTGCTGCTCAATTCTGAAGTAGGAACCTTCCCCAAGATATTCAATTCAGGGTCAAGAATATAAGCACCTCTAGTACCAATTAAGTCATCTAGCATTCCGCTGTATTTGCTTTTTTCACTTGCACTAATTCGGTTAGCACTACTACTTCTAGCTATGTTTCTCCTACTATCCATTCTTCTTGGTGGGCCTCGTGAGTTTGGTCTATAATTAGATCTTTGATAACTATCACGTTTATATTCTGGAGTTTTTGGTCTATAGCTTGAAAAAGGAACTTTTGCTCTTAAAGATTGTAATATCTCTTTTTGAGTTATCTCTTCAACTTCTTTGCCATCAGGTGCTTTAGCAATAAAATTAACATTTGCAACACCAGAAACTTCTTTGATTATCAGATCTCCACCTCTGTCACCATCAACAAACATGGTAACAGTTTTATCCTTACATAAACCTATTATCGATTTAGGACAACTCGTTCCATTTAAAGCAACAGCATTCTTAATACCACCCTTTAATAGATTAACAACATCAGCTCTTCCTTCAACAAGAATTAATTCAGGATTGGCTTCAACATCAGGACCTGCAGGTAATCTCTCTGGACCATACTCTACAACGCCTGCAATTTTGAATTCCTCAGATACTTTCTCAGTCATTTCTTGAGAATCCGGAAGTTCTTGAGTTAAACTTTTTAACAAATCTTTGGCTCTGTCAACAACATAAGATCTTTTGCTTACTCTTACATCTTCTATATTTTCAATATTAACTTTAGCATTACAAGGTCCTATCCTTTGAATGGTTTCAACAGCAGCTGCAACAATCGCTGTTTCAGCTTTATCTAAGCTACTCGGAATTATGATTGTACCAGAAGTCTTTCCATTTACAACTTCACTTTTAACTTCAATTCTTCCTATTCTACCGCTTCTTTGAAGTTCTCTTAACTCTAATTCATCTCCTAGTAACCCTTCTGTCTGGCCAAATATGGCCCCAATTACGTCTGGTCTGTCTACCACACCATCTATCTGGATGTGAGCATGAACAATATATTTTGCACTGACTGGACTTATCTTCCCCATCTTGATTCATCTCCTTTACCATTTTAAGTTTTTACCTAGAACAAGACTTTACTAATTAAATCCTCTTTTAACCCCCTAAGGTCTATTTTTCCCTCTTTCTCTCACAAAGTCAAAATTTAATCGTGAAAGTGATTATTGAGTGATTTTCGCCTTGTTCCAAGCGAATTTTTCATGTTTTTTTGGTTTTATTGAATATTAAGGTAATATTGCCCGAAACACTAACTCCCAAGTTCATTGCTTGGCTATCGCCGTGCTCCATTGAGTATTCTCATGTCGGGCTTAAACAACTAAGTAAAAACTTCTATATAAATCTTTCGGTAACCACTAATTAGTAATTACATCACTCGCTTAGTAAGTTTTAGAAATGCCTTTAATTCTATTATTAATTTATCTAAATCGCCTGTTAAATCAGAGCCAAGTTCAGCCAATTTTCCTCTATACACAAACTTATCATAAACTTCTCTAACAAATCTAGCAAAAGGTGCATCCCATTCGCCGGCATAATCTTTTTTTAAATAAGCTTCAAATTCCAACTTAATACTTCCTTTCTGTTTTTTCTTATCCTTAACCTCTACATCCTTAATCTTCATAGAAACACTAATATCAATATGCTGTTTAACATACTCATTAGCTTTTTTTACAGCTCCAAATTCCATGCTTATTCTCTTAACACCTTCATCAAGCATGGCTTCTTCATGATCAACTTCTTCATAATCATAGCCATGTTCATTCAGCCAACTAAACATGTCTTTAAATAATTCTTTGCTGTCAAAAACAATATCTTCTGCACCGATACGCCTTGTACCCATAAAGTCTTTTTGTGCCATTCTATTCAACTCTAGGCTGACCTAGAATATCTTTCACCTCATTGATTATTTCATAAACTTCAGCAAATAACTTATCTTCATAATCACTTAGCCTTTTATTAATTATATACTTTTCGTATATTTCTCTAATAAAATTACTAAAACCACTAGACTTAAATTTTTTCAAATAATTCTTTTCCATTTCAGCATCAGTAATCATTCTAAAATAACCTTTCCAAGTCTCCCCCTTACCTTCCACATTAACTTTTTCAGCCTGTCTGATAGTAATCTTAAAACTGCCACTAAATTTAACATAAGCATCAGGTTTTCTGCTAAAGTTATATTCAATTATAATTTCAAAACCCTCGCCAGTTCTTTTTTCACTATGTTCTTTTTCAATAAAATAAAATTTTCTTTTATCCATCCAGGTTTTAAGTGCATTATCAATAGCATAAAAATCAAATAATCCCTCATGCTTAATCATACTGTGGGTTATATCGATTGGATTTTTCTTCTCTTTCCCCATAACCAAAAACCTAATAAAACATACTTATAACATTTTCGGTATCAAAAAGTGAGGTGATTATTAATGCAAAAAAAGAAAGAAAAGCCAAAAAAATTTTATGTTATTAGGAAAGCAGAGAAAGTAAATAGCCAAGTTTTTGAAAAGATGACTGCTTTGATTATTGCAGCTTTTGGTTTGGTGGCCGCATTAGCTTGGAACGAAGCAATCAAAGCTATTTTTACTGAGATATTTGGTAAACCCGATGGTTTGGGTCCTTTGTTGACCTATGCAATAATTGTAACAGTATTAGCAGTAATGTTTACATTAATATTAAGTAAAATGGCTGACAAAGCAGACGTAGAACAAAAAAAGTAATATTTTTTTATTTCTTTTTTTGGCAGTAACCTTTAAAAGAGGATAACATAGGGAGATCAACTAACACCTATGAAAAAGCAATAACACTTGCAAGAAAAACAAGATTTTGCTTATACAACTTCACACAAATAAATCAATTTTTTCTTATTGAACAACTTTTAAATTTTTTAAATGAAATCTGAAAAATAATCTAAAGAATTTATCCTTAGATTTAAAAGAACTCAAAACTAATCTTCCTGAGCGTCAGCTTCATCGGTTTTTCCTTCTTCATCTTTACATTCTTCACAAATCAATCTCCCATCAACTTCATAAAGCTGAGCATAATTACCACAACTTTCACATTCGCCCTCTCTATACTCCGGCTCTTTATGTTTTTCTTCAACACTACCCGGTTCATGTGTAATTGTATCCTTCGGTTTAATTCCCATCAAATTCACCTCAAAATTTTACATCAATTTAACTTTTTAAACTTTTCTTTACTGCAAAACCAAAACCTTTAAATATAACATTCCAAATAAACACAACATACAGGGGGCGTGAGTTTTAGGAGATTTAAAATGACACAAAACAACCAACAACCAATTTTTATATTATCAGAAAATACCAATAGAAGTACTGGTAAGGACGCACAAAGAAATAATATCATGGCTGCTAAGCTAGTAGCAGAAACCGTAAGAACTACCTTAGGCCCAAAAGGCATGGACAAAATGCTTGTAGATTCCATGGGTGATGTGATAGTCACAAATGATGGTGTAACAATTCTTGAAGAAATGCAGATTGAGCACCCAGCTGCAAAAATGATTGTAGAAGTAGCAAAAACACAAGAAGATGAAGTTGGCGATGGAACTACAACTGCAGTAGTGTTGGCAGGCGAACTCCTAAAAAATGCAGAACAACTTTTAGAAAAAGAAGTTCATCCCACACTCATAGCTAGAGGTTATAGGCAGGCTGCAGAAAAGGCTATCCACTTATTAAATGGGATGGCAGCACCAGTATCAGTTAAAGATACAAAGGATCTAAGCAAAATAGCAGCAACGGCTATGACTGGTAAGGGTGCAGAAATAGCAAAAGATCACTTAGCAAATCTAATTGTTACAGCAGTTCAACAAGTTCAAGAAGACTCTTTAATTGATAAAGAAGATATTAAAATAGAAAAGAAGGTAGGCGAAGGTATAGAGGATTCTGAGATAATTCAGGGTATTGCTATCGATAAAGAAAGGGTTCACTCAGCAATGCCAAAAAAAGTAGACAAAGCAAAAATTGCATTAATAGATTCACCTTTAGAAATTAAGAATACTGAAATAGATGCAAAAATCCAAATTACAGACCCAGAACAACTTCAGTCATTCCTAAATCAAGAAGAAAAAATGCTAAAAGAAATGGTTGAAAAATTGGTTAATTCGGGAGCAAACATAGTCTTCTGTCAAAAAGGGATAGATGACATCGCCCAACATTACCTCGCAAAAGAGGGGATCTATGCCTGCAGACGAGTAAAAAAATCTGATATGGAAAACATTGCAAGAGCAACAGGAGCAAGAATAGTAAATAATTTGTCAGATCTTTCAGCTAAAGATCTTGGATATGCTGGCCAGGTAGAAGAAGCAAAAACTGGTGATGAAGAAATGACTTACATTAGAAATTGTAAAAATCCAAAAGCAGTAACAATTTTAATAAAAGGGGGAACCCAACACGTTGTAGATGAAGTTGAAAGAGCAGTAAACGATGCTCTAGGTGATATCATTGCTTCAATCAAAAATGGAAAGATTGTAGCAGGAGCAGGTTCAACCGAAGTAGAACTTGCTAGAGGTTTAAGAAATTTTGCTAACTCTTTATCAGGAAGAGAACAACTTGCAGTTCAAGCTTTTGCAGATGCAATGGAATCAATACCGACTACCTTAGCAGAGAATGCAGGCCTAGACCCTATTGATGTTTTAACAGAACTAAAAGCTCAACATGATAAAAACAAAAAATGGGCAGGCATAGATGTTTTTACAGGAAAAATAATGGATGCATGGCAAAAAGGTATTTTGGAGCCTTTAAAAATTAAAACTCAGGCAGTAAAGTCAGCATCAGAAGTAGCAGAGTTAATATTAAGAATTGATGATGTAATTGCTGCAGGTAATTTAGGTAAATCAGAACAAGGAATGCCACCCGGCGGCATGCCCCCTATGATGTAGAAATCTTTTTATATTTGTTTTGCTATATCTTTTCTTTATGAGAGCATATACTTTGGGATTTATTGGTACAGCAATACTTAAACTTTTAACTAGCTCCAGCCCTGCAGTTCCAGCAGATATCTTTAATTTGCCTTCCGGTTGGGAAATTGATAAATCGCGTAAAGAATATCGAGTAGCTGTTGAAACACCAGAGGGCATTATTAAAATAATTCGCCAGACACCAATAGTTAAGGTGCCTCCAGAAGGCCCCCTTGAAAAAATGTGGGCATCAACTTATTCTAGTTCAGGTAAGCCAGTATGGGATTTGAAATTAACAGCAGAAGCAGATAAGATGGCAGATTTAGCCAGGACTGCAGATACTACAGATCCTGACACCATAAAGAAAATCAGAGCCGATTATGCTAAAGTTGCAAACACACCAATAGAGCCATTATTAGATCTTGATGGGAAAGTTCTTGAAACAGCAACCTCTCTTCTTTCAACAGGAAAACCAGCAAAAGAGCAACTAGTAACTATAGCAGACAAAACCTTGGAGTTTTATGTTGAAGATTTTTCAGATAGGTTAGATTCTTTAAATTTAACTGAACAAGATTTTGTCGACCCTAAGCAACTCGAGAAAAAACTTACTCAATTAGCAGAATCTTACCGGGGTCAAATAGCTTCTCAAGTTGCTAGAGCAGAGCAACAATTAACTCAAACACTGGTGGCTATGGAAAATATTAAAACTGGAAAAGTTTCTCCAGAAGATACTCAAAAAATAGAGCAAGGTTTGGCTGCCATCGCCTCAGCACAGGCAGCAATGACGTTTGGAGCTTCAATGTATGAAGATGGCGTATTAAGATTTGCAGCAGAACATATGGGCAATGCATTGGCAGATAACATTCCTTTAGAATCTGTTAGAACATCTGCAAAGTCAAGTTTAGAAGATTTACTTTATACCCAACAAAGAGAAAGAGCAATAAGAGCAGCAACCCAAGCAGCAAACATCCCAGACATTAGATTCAGAACAGAACATGATCCTAATCTTATTTGGGAAGATTACTCTAATCAAGAAAAATCAGTTGCATTAGCAAAAGCAGCAGTTGCAACAGGTATGAGATCTGATTTGACAGAACAAGAGTTTAACCAAGTAGAAGTTATGATGAAACTGGCAAAAGTTCTTAACCCTGATCCTACATTTGCAAATGAGACTCTAGCATCTCTTTATGTAAAGCGAGCAGAAGCAGCATTTAAAAAACAAGAATACGCTGTTGCTTCTAAAGGACTTAGAGCGGCAACAAAACTTGACAGCAACCCTAAATTATTAGGCTACTTAGAAATTACTTTGGGAAATTATGGCCTTGAACTCTCAGAACAAGGAGCCTATGGACAGGCAGCAGATATTTTTGAAGAACTTTCTCATGTAATTGTCCGCCAAGAAGTTCCAAATCCTTCCCCAACTACAAATATTGTCGAATTAATGGAAGATGGTTCTTTGTCAGAGGATGCAAAATCAAGATTAGCTCTTACTCTCATAAATCAAGCAAGATCACAAAATCATAGCGGAGATACCACAGCATTTCAAGAGATTTATCCTGGGCTAATAGCTGTGTTAGGAAAAAATCCTTCAGCAAATGAAACTTTTTCAGAACCTCTTGCATTAATTTATCAAGATATTATTCCTCTTGCTCTCAAAAAAGCTGATCTTGATAGCGCAGAAACCTTATTTTCTCACTATAATCAGCTGGCTGATAGACCTGAAGAAGAAAAGCAAAATTTAGAAATAAGGATATTTAATGCCCTCGTCAAACATGGAATGGATATTATGGATAAGCAAAGAAAACCTGCCCAAGCATTGGAGCTATTCAAAAGATCAAGGGAATATATTGATGATGAAGGAGGCAAATTTGAAGCACTAGCCTATGCTGGAATGGTTGAAGAAAGAGGGTATTCACTAGATCAAACTGATGAATATTTGGAAACATCTAGAAGACTTATCCAGAAAGCCCTGGATTTAAATCCAAATCATGAGAGAGTAAAAGGAGCAGCTTATAATATTTGCTTTGATTATGCCCAAAGGCTTTTTAGGAGAGGGGAACTTAAAAAAGCTACTGCTGAGATGGAATTATTTCTTTCTATAGCTCCTGATGTTGCTAGATCATCCACTACCCCTGAGCTAACTGAGGCATATCATACTATGAGAGATTTTACAATAGATACTCTAGTAAACTCTTATAGTGGTCTTATTTCGAATGAAACAGATATAGATAAAGCTATTGAATATATTAATAAAATGCTACAATATAATCCTTCAGAAGCATACAATGAATATGCGATATTGCTCTCAGATAGACTTGGAGCTCATGAAATTGCTTTAGAATATATCGGGAAAGCAGTAGCACTAGATTCAGAAAACGAGACATTGAAAAGGAATCAAATAGTAATGCTCAGCAGATATAAAACTCAAAAGGAAAATTTAAGGGAACTTAATGAAACGCTGGAAGGTCTTAATGAATCTATTATTAGATTCAACCAAGCTTTAATAGATCAGAACTCTAGGCAATCCAAAAGAAGGATAAATAATCCGACATTTAAACGAAGACCATCAAAACCTTACAGCTCATCTTCAAGCCATTCCCGGTCCAGAGGAAATCCTTTACAGGAAGATATGGAAGCTTACTTTAAGGAACAACGAAGAAGGATTAATGAAAGATAACACCATTTTAAAATAGTTACAAAACGAAATCTTTTTAAATCATTAAACCAAGTGAAAACTATGGGGCACATGGCTATTAGACAAAAACAAATTGTAACAACAGTTTATACTCCTCAATTTTCTTCAGGAAAAAGATTAACAGAAGTTGAAATGGCTGTTTTTTATAAAACTCTTTTTTCAGTACAAAGAAATGGATCCTTGGATTTATACTCTGCAGATTTTAATGAAGAAGAAGTAGTTCCATCTGCAAAAGTTGTTTTAGCCAAGCGAGGATCAGAGGCTATACCAGCAAGCATACTAACCAAAGACAGCTTTCGTAGACTGCCTAAATCTCATTTTGAAGACCAGAAAAACGGCTTAGTTTTAGCTACATTTACTCCAGCAAACTATAAAGTACCAGAAAAAATACCTAAAAGAGGATTTGTAGCTGCTTCAAGGGGAGGACCTGTAGATATAGCTGATAAAATAGTAAGAAAACTTCAAGACCGTTATAACATTGATTTTAATCCTGATGATGACCAAGAAGCAAGAGCATTCATCTCAATGGAAGTTTTAAGACCTATTTTCTAAAAACATCTTTAATAGTTTATCTCTGTCGTAATTAACACTACAACTTTTAGTTGTAATACCCACTACAGCTCAAGTTCTTATAGTTCTCTGGTAAACTATTTGTAAATCTGTTAAGGGGGCAAAAATGGAAGAAAACAAAACTCCACCAATAAAAAGTTACACAAGAGATTTATTGGATAGTAAAGCAGGTAAGATTGCAACTGCAGCTTTAACTGTCGGAATTTTATATATAGCAGGAAAAGTAGACTTAGATCAAAAAATAGATAATCTTACAACAAAAACCAGAATAGGCATTTACAATTTAAGACATACAGATCCAAGTGAGGCTAACACAAAAGTAAAACAAGCAATCCAAAATTATGAAGGAAGAAAAGAATTTAATCAAGCCTATGAAGATATAGCATCTCTTACAATTAATGAATTAGATGAACCTTCTCTTAAAAATTTAGCAAAAAGAAATTTAACAACAGAAAAAGGAAAACAATTAGCAATTTATTCTGCTTGTGAATTACTAGCAACTTCTCAAAAAAATATAGATGGCTTAGTTGGTTCTTTAAGTCAAACAGAAGAAGGTAAAACTGCTTTAGCATATATGGCAGGGTTAACTATTGAAAGAGGAGTGGTAGGCTATGAAGGAATAGCGGAATTGTCACGAATGGGCTATGAAAACTTAACTGAAGAACAAAAAGCTCAGGCAGAAGTTGAATTCTTTGGGATGTTTAGAGATCTAACTAGAAGAGAAGTAATGAAACAAGTTTGGAAGGGTATGTCTCAAGAAGAACATGTTGATTTTATGAAAGAAGTTTTGCCACAATGTGGCGTAGAGGTGGGGCAAAAGGCTAAAGAAAAAATTAGTGAAACCGGAAGATCAGCATTTCAAGATATTCAAGAGCTAGTTACCCAATTGGGAGAGCTAGGAAATAAGATAGGAGGTACTCAAAATGAGTAAATATAAGAGAAGTAAACTTGGAACAGTAGGTATTTTTGCAGCAGGTGCACTTACAATGAAACTTATAGGCTCAGCTTTTGGACCAACTGTTGCAGAAACACAAAGTGATTTGATCGCAACATTAAGCCAAAAACCTTCAGCTCATACAGATCTAATAAGTAGCAGTATTCAGACTTATACAGAGTTAGAAAATAGAGCATATGAAGGAGAATCATTAAGAGAAGGTTCACCTGGATTAAATGAAGTTGGTGCAAGAAGGATATGTACTACCCCAGAAGGATTAGACATAAGAGTAACATTAGGCAACGATGAAAACGCAGAAGCCCATCGTTATGTCAAAGAAGGTGAGGCTTATGGAATCGAAAGTCTTACTCCAGAACCAAGTATGGGTTGGAAAATAAAGACAAGTCTTGGGGAAAAAGCTGAAGCATTAAAAGATAAAGCAAGTTCTGCATTGGATTCAATTGGAACAGCAGGCAGAAATCTAAAACAAAATGTTTCAGAAAAAGGATCAAATCTTTATGAAATTGCAAAGGGTTGGATTGAATAATGGGGAATACAACTGCAATCGATATGCTCGGAACAGCCAAAACTTTTGTATTCAAAACAATAAAGCATTATGTTGCAATAGGTGCAATTGCTTTTTCACTTGGCTACTGTAAAGGTTGTTCTGATGCAAAATGTGCAACCCTTGATCATCAAACAGCATCAAGATCAGAAACAATGACTATTTACACCCCCATACCTCAAAGAAAAGATCAAACACTAGACACAGAAGTTGAAAAAAGATTTCAAGAGAATGGAAAGAGGCTAACTTATAATATAGACCAAAGAGATCTAGTTGAGAAAATTCAAGACTAGTTAAAAAAGAACTAGGAGGAAAAAATGGAACAAACAAACATATCTACAAATGAAATAATAGGTGAACAAGTAAGTGCAACCCCAATTGGAGATTTACAAAAAGAGTATGGTGCAGTAAAGGACTCAATCTCCTCTTTTGTAAAAACTACAACTGGCAGAACTCCGACTTCATTTTCTTATGAGACTTTAGGATCCAGATTAATAGGGAGTTCTAGAATGAGACATGCTCAAGTTGCAGAAGGTATAATGTCTCAAGAAGGCTTTGGGTCTTACAAGAAAAAACTAATCAAAGCCGGAATTTTACTTCATGTTTTAAAGCCAGATTATATGGAGAGAAGAACCAAAGATGTAATGATAGAACAAGTTTTAGATTCTGAGCAAGTAGTCGAAGATTGCGATAAGGATTTAGAAACCTGTGAGAGAACTAGGAAAAATATTGCACAGCAAAGACTCAAGATTTCAAGAGGGGTAGATCTTATTGATCAAGGATTAACAATTTTAGGAAAAATGATATCTCATTATGAGACTAAATTGCAAGCTTGCGAGACTAGTGCAGAAAGAGAGGAATATTTGAGCGGTTTAAACGAATGTAGGAGTGATGAAAGATGGATGTTGGCTCAACAAGATAGATTATCAGATTGTTCAGATAGATATGAATCAGGAGAAGTAGAACTAGAAGGAAAAATCGAAGAATTAAGCGATGTCAGAGAATCAGCATACCTACAGATGACAACTCTAAGAAGAAAAATAGGTTTAACTCCCTTAAAAGATGTAGAAAAAGTTGCAAAAACTGTTGAAACCCATACAAGAACTTTAAGTGCAATTACAGCTAACGTAGAACGTGCGATGGATACCGAAGATAGAACAAGAAGAAGGTATGATGCAGAGGGAATTGCAGAAGAACCTAAAGAAGAAGCATCCCAAGTAGTCAATCGTGCACTGGAAAATGCAAAAAGATGCAGAGAAGATGGAGCAGATATGGATCTTGATGGAATGAGAAAACCAAGCGAAACTCATCTTAGAGTTAGACAAGAAATTGATGAGACAAGACGTAAAAGCAGAGACAGACTAAGAAGTAGCCAAACTAGGATGTACAAGAATCTTGTATCCAGTCCATAAATTTTTTTATTTTAAAATGAAAAGTTTAATTTCAATTAGCGATAAGGACATAGAAGAAAAAAGAAGCTTAGTAGGTTTAGAGATTAGGTTTAGAAGAAGATATGATAATAGTGAACATCTTGTTGGAATGCCAAGGGAAGCTATAACAGATTGCGTGAGTATAACCGAAGCTTATATGAAAAAAAAGCCTATGGGCTCTTTAGCTTATGCTATGCACGTAGCATCCAGAGTTTCTCATCAGAGATATACTAGTGATATTTTGCCTATTCACCCACAAGAAATAGATTTTCCAATTTTATCATTTGAGAGATGTAGTTTTCCAGAAACACTTGATGGAACAGTTAATGAACTAACAAGGAGAATAAACGGAGATCAGAGAACAAATGCTCAAATAACAAGAGCCTATTTTCAATGGATTATTAATGCAACATCTAATCATTTAAGAGCTAACCAACAAGATCTTCCCGAAATTGAAGTTGTTATAGGAAATCAAAGATATAATATTTCATCTTTAGATCCACTAGAAGACGAAACTCCAAACGCAAAAGGAATTTTAAATTGGAGTGATTTTGTAGGTTATGAAGGCGTTAAAAGAGACTTTCAAAGGATGGAAAGAAGAATAAAAAATGTAGATGAAGGTCTAAAATATATGTCTCATAAAGAATTATTCCCAAAAGGAACTCTTTTAATCGGTCCTCCAGGAACAGGAAAAACCACCTTAGTAAAAATTCTTTGTGATGTAACAGGAGTTCCTTATACAGGGATTAGTCTTTCTGAAATAGGTTCAAGTTATGTAAATGGAACAACTATAAATTTGAAAGCCCACTTTGAAAAAGTATTAATACCTCTGGAAAAGGGAAGATCAAGATTTAGTATTGTTGTTTTGGATGAATTAGATTCTATAGGTAGAAAAAGAGGAAGTTCAAGCAACACGGAAGGAGATAAACTAGTTACAACTTTAAATGAAATGATGGATGGCCCTCTATCTCGAACAGGAGTTTTATATTTTGGTATAACTAATCGTCCCGAACTATTAGATGCTTCTTTAAGAAGAAGAAGATTTTCACAAGAAATAGAAGTAGGTTATCCTGATAAAGAAAGTGCCAAAGCAATACTTAACCACTATATTGCAAAATCAGAAGAAGCTGAAGAAGAAACAGTTGGTTCTATTGATACTAATAAAATAAATCTAGAAGGTTTACCAGGTGCTTTAATTGAAGAGTTAGTGGCTAGAGCAAAAAGAAAAAAATTAGATGAACATCTTGAAACTGAAGCACCTTATGAAAAAGTTTCAACAGAAGATTTAATCAAAGAAAGTGAATTGCTTCATCAAGAATTAGAATATGTATAATGCTCATGAACATAGACCAGCTAAACCAAAGACTCTTAAATTTTAATAGACGTGCAGCTCTTATTTTAGAAGCTTTAGAAAAAGGAACCACCTTAGAAGACCATCAAGAAGAAACTTCTAGATTAGAGGAAAGAGTAGAAAGAGAAAGTTTTACTAGCCCAAAAGTTGAATCACCTAAAATCAACCTTTACACAGAGTTTTTAGATTATTGTCATAGTGACGAAATCTGTGGAGAAGAAGTTAGACCTATTATTGGAGAAGATGATACCTGCCTTTTATTATTAGCTGCTTGTGCAAGCGGTATATCCACAGTAATAGAAGGAGAATCCCGCTCAGGAAAATCATTAATAATGGATAGAGTGGCAAGACTCTTACCTTCAACATACAGATTAGCAGGGTGTTCTAATAAAGCATTATTAAATAAAAATACAATTAATAGGATAAATGATTGCGATTACTTAATCATTTCAGAGATCCAAGGAGTTCTAGAAGGAAATCCAGATGTAAAAGAAATCTTTAAACATTTATCAGAAAATAGACCTTATGTTTATGAAAGTGTGGGTAAAAAGGGAACCTTAAGAGGAGACATTACAATTCTTTCAACAGGTGCAGATGAAAATAAAAGAACACAAAGTAGAGAAGTAGAGTTAAACGGAAGATTTCTTCATTTAAGAACAAACAAATGATTCAGAAAAGATTGTTAGGATTGCCAGGTATCAAGATAGAATAAAAGCAGGTGACATAGAAAGAGTCATTTTTTCAAGAAAAAGATTTGAAACACTAAAAAGAGCAGTTCATCATGTTGCCAAAAGCCCTAATAATGGATGTGAAGATCCATTTGCTGTATTTTTTGGTTCAGAATATTTACCAAATACAAAAAAATCAATTCATTGTAGAACAACTTATTTCCAGATAGTTGATGGGTTTACATTCCTTAATCAAGCTAAGAGAGAAAGAACAGAAGAGGGAAGAACCCTCACTACTATCGAAGATGTAGCTCTTGCACATAAGCTATTTCATCAAATTTATTGCCGGACATTAAGAGAGTTAGCTACTCAAACTTACAATATCCTAACAAAAAGTAATTCTTTAACAGAAGACGAGAGACTTACTTTTAGAGAAGAATACGAAGCAGAACTTAGAGAGATTGAAGATAAATCTAAAAAACCAGTTGATTGGCAAGGGGTTTGGGATTCTGGAAAAGAAAGCGTGAGTCGTAGAAGATCAGCTTTGTATAAAAGATGGCTTGAACACCAAGTAGAAGGAAGTGAAGTAAGAGCTTATGATCATTCAATAAGAGCAAAAGCTAATTTATGTTATGCAGGAGAGGTTCAAGATGTTTAGAAAAACAGTTTTGAATCCTATTCATTTAATCGATGAAGAAAACCTAGATCAATATAATCTCTTATTAAACGCACAATTATCCTTAGAATCAACACTAGCAGAACAAGAGGGATATCCACAAACACTAGATGCTTTTTCCCCTTTAACATTTTCAGAAGAAGACTTAGAAGAAATTAAATCAATTTATGAAAAATTAAAAGCCTCATTAAAAGCTAATTTTGGATTTTTCAAAGGTAGAAGCGGATGGACTAAAAAAAGATTAGTAGAATCTAAAGCAACCATAAAAGAAATTGAATTACATTTACAAGAGAAAATTGAAACATGGAGAAAAGAACTTGCAGACAGATTCTACTCGCATCTTAAAACAATAAGAACTGAAAGAAAAGTCAAAAAAACCTATGGAGAAACATTAGAATCAAAATTAGAAGGACACGAGCAAGTAACTAGAACAAGGGAAAATTTAAACGAACTTGCAGAAAGATATTGCAAATTAAATCCTTTGTCGCAGAGAGGGGAAGTTTTAATAAGATCTTATGCCTCTAGCATTTCAGCGATAGAGGACATTTCAGATGTAATTGAAATTATTAGTTCTAGCTTAGTTTCTCCAGATAGCAATCCTCAAGAAGTAAGAGAAGAACTTGTTTATGAACTCGGTCAAGTAGAAAAGGAACTAAAAAGTTTATGCAATCTAGGCCGATTCTCTCTTCCAGACAAAACTTACTTAATAAGAGAAGTAAGAGTTACTATCGAAGACCCAGAAGTTTATTGTAAGCTCTTAGATTGGCGAGAATACCGTAAGGATCTAAAAGAAAGAAAAACAAAAATACAAGAAGCTAGAGCTATTTACACTTTAGGAGAAGTAGAGAATAAAACTCCTGAAACCCCTCAGTTTCTAACACTGCCTTTAGCAAAAGTAATGCAAGATGCATACCAAGAAAGAGAAGCTTTAGCAGAAGAAACTAAAGCTAAAGGAAATGAAATTTTGAATAAATTCTATCAAGAATTAAAAAGAAAATCAGAAGATTACAGATCAGAAGAAGATGAAGGAACAAGATTTAAAAAAGCCGAAACTCTTACTAGCCACCTAAATTCAGAAGTTAAAAGAGTTCTAGCGTATGCTTCTAGGTTTGTAGATACAACCGAACAAGAAGTCTATGCAAGAGAATTATTAAATGAACTCATAAGATATAGAACAAAAGTAATTAGAGAAAGAGAGGAATCACAAAGATATACTCAATCTCAAGAAGCAAATAAAAAATTACAATCAGAAAAAGATCAATTAGCACAAGAAAGAGAATCTCTAGAAAGTAAATTAGACATATTAAAAGATGAATTAAAAGGAACTTTAAAAACTTTAAAAGAAAGATCAAGAATAACCATAGAAGCAAAAGAACCTACCCCTTCACAACCAATAGTTTCATTTGAACAATACGCTCTGCCTTCTTTTTCATTAG
>Ga0180433_10005846_pt1 | contig 16438 bp, 8 predicted proteins | sample SS_ome_8_FD_132980 | JGI IMG/M metagenome (GOLD analysis project Ga0180433, IMG submission 132980) | Hypersaline lake sediment archaeal communities from the Salton Sea, California, USA - SS_1_D_1 metaG | ecosystem: Environmental > Aquatic > Non-marine Saline and Alkaline > Hypersaline > Sediment... | reverse complement strand
TTTCTGGAATCCCGCTGTGTGTCAGGGATCAGTAGTACGGCGTGAGGGTGTGGATGATGGCGAGCCAAACACGTCGAATTCGCTAAAAATGTGCCCCCGTGTACTACCCAGAGCAGATAACGGAAACGCCCGATCTCTTCATGAGCCGCCGTGATCGAACAGGCCTGGTGTGCGGGACGCTCGAGTGGTTCGTCAACCTGGAAAAACCTGTCAGTGTTGACCCGTGCAATACACATCAAACCAGCGCAACGCGGCGAACGCCTCATGTTGGGCAACTGATCCTCTGAGAAACCGTAAAGCGTAAATCGCTGGGTCGCTCGGTGGCGATGTTCTTCAAGAGTCTCATGCTGATGCCACGAATACGAATTAATCTTCATGACCGAGACCACTCTCCCCAAATCGACGAGGAAACTTCCTCCAGAACCATCCTCAAAAAAACGCAGACTCGCCGGGTGCGTCCTGATGCGACTGCCCTGATCCATCGAGCAGTATCGCAGCGCAACCGCTCCGGCGAGGGCAAGTTCTGAGACGTCCCTTTCGAGGTTGGATGATCGGATTCCTTGCCCATGGTTTATAGATACTTTCTGCGGACTCCGTCCCCGTGGGCAACACATGTTGCCCTCAACCAACACGGCCTCATAGTCTACTTCCTACATTTCAGCGATCTGGCCGGCCAGGTCATTATACCGTGTTCATGGTTCAAAAATACTTCCCGCGAACCAGCAGAACTGGACACGAAAAACCAAAAAATCACCCTTAGTATACTAAAACTCATCCGAAATATGAACTCCGATCCCAAACTTGGATGGAATTGCAGCTTCATTGGGATTACATAAGGGTAGCTATGGATAGGTTTTCCAGATTATGACTGGTAACTTCTCGATCTGTATTTTCAATAATACTGTCACCGCCCAGGGAAGATTATTTCACAAAATTCGCAACTATTAACAATGAAATCATAGGGCTACTAAGATAAGCTAAGAAACGTGCTGATAGGTCGTGACATGGATGCCTCAAAGAAAATTGTGGCAACATGGATTTTGGTATTTGACTTTGAGCTTTTCGTAGGCGGCTGTTTCTATTTTTGGCAGAGGGTGGAAAATAGAATCAAATGCTATTCTCATGTTGTTAACATTGAATTATGAAACTATGACTCACAGGCTGCCCACCGGAGCCCTGGGGGCCTGCGGCCATGGAGTCTTTCCGGGAGCCCATTCCTTCGGCTGCGTTGCCCGGACCTTTTCCACGTCTTTCTTCAACCACTCGGGCGGATTTTTGTTTTCCTCGATCCCATAGACATAAGGCAGCGGCGGTTCCATCAGCAGCGGCTTCTCTCCCAGCGGAGGGCGCTCGGCATCGACTTCCAGAAGGCGGGCGCCGAGTCGTTTCACAATGTCTGGATGCTGGTCGGCGATGTCGGTTGTCTCATAGGGATCTGTCTTGATGTTGTAAAGGAGCTTTCCCATGAGCTTGAAGTCACCTTTGCGAATAGTTGGAATGCGAACGCTGCCGCTGACTTCAAAGATGATTTCATCGCGCGGACTGGATTCATCGCGGAATAGCATTCCGGTCATATCGAGACCGTCGACAGGAAATTCCTGCTCGTGGCGACCTCCGCCAAGAGTAATGAAGGTCGAAAAGAAATCCGCAATAAACATCATCCCATCATTGACAGTGCCAGGCTTAGTGTGCCCCGGCCAGCGAATAACGCAGGGCACGCGGACGCCACCTTCAAACGTGGTGTTCTTTGTGCCGCGATAAGGTGTGTTCATTTCCTCGGTGAGGCCACCGTTGTCGTTAGCGAAGACAAGCAGGGTGTTGTCGGTCAAGCCATTATCGTCAAGTGACGCCATGATACGCCCTACAGCATCATCAAAACACTTCAAAGCCGCTTGGCGGCTCGTGTATTTGTTTGTGTATCGTGGAACCCGATTAATCGGCCCGTGAACGGCATTGAACGGGACATAAAGCAAAAAAGGCTGCTCCCTGCTCTGTCCGGCGATGACGCGCTCTACTTCCGCGGCGATGAGGTCAGTCACATAGCCTTCCTCCCGGATTGGCTGCTCGTTACGATGCCAATCGTACACGACAAACCGTGCCGGTGCGTTGTGGGGAATCATCTTGTCATAGTAGTCTATGCCCCAGGCGTAGTGACCGTACTGATGCATGAAACCCTGCTGCATCGGGAGATGCTCTTTCAGCCACTCGCCCGCGTGCCATTTCCCAATGATTGCAGTGAAGTACCCAACTTCCTTGAGGGCTTCGGCGATAGTCCGCTCTCTGGTGTCCAGCGCATGAATACGGCGAGTGGGGATACCGTCTTCATTATGGGCAAGAGTCAAGCCGAGCTTCTCGAGATAGCTTGGTTTGCCGAAGTCTTCGGTGCGCCAGTCCATCCAATTACGAAAGGCATAGCGACCGGTCAAAAAAGCGGCGCGGGTTGGCGAGCAAACAGAGTGAGTATAAAACTGGGTCAGTCTGAGCCCTTCGGACGCAAGACGGTCGATATTGGGAGTAAGCTCCGCGTTGCCGCCGTTGAAGCCGGGTTCAGCCCATCCCATATCGTCGCTGAGAATAAAGACAATGTTGGGTCTCGAGCCGGCGAGTTTCCCGCGGGCTCGATTCCTCCCTGCATTGTCGTTCATTGCGCAGCCGGCAAACAAGGCCGTTGCTGCAGCGGCTGTGGATCTTAGAAACTGTCTTCTGTTCATTTTGTCTCCCGGTAAAAAAAGTGCATCCCCTACAATATCATGATATCATTCTTGTACTCATTGGCTTTGCCGAATCGCCCTACAAATCCGACGCCGTCAATATGATAACGATAGGCCATCCCGTCGTCAAAGACTCGCGCCTCCGGAGAAGCGATAAATCATCTTTTTTTCTGGGCTTGAAAATATGTAATTTTGAAAGGAGTGAAAACGAGCGTAACGAGGTTAAGAGCGTAGCCCTGAATCTGCAATATAGCTCCGAGAATCGTTCATTTTGCAATCGTGCTGATCCTATTGAGTTGGACGGTGGCCATGTGGTGAATGTGATACGGAAGAACGTGAGTTGGTAAATTTGGCTTTTTTCAAAGTGCTTTCCTCGCTAAACGCCTTTTCCCGCCCAACTGCAATTCCGGTAGGGTTGCGATCGTGTCCTTTTAAAGGTGTACCTAAGAAGTGAGTGGCATTATAATCAAACTGGCAAAACAGGTTGCGTAGCCAGGGATTTCACAGGGCAATGTCAGGTAACAGAACAACAACAAAAAGACGTGTGGCTGTTAGGCTTCTTCTTTCGTGCCTTGCCGTGCTTATTCCTGCTGTTGCCGATGGGGGAGAAATGCTTCACCATAATCAAGATCTATCGCAGAAGGTCGTTAGATTGGAAGAGGAATTCCACAAAGCCTTGCATCAGGGGGATTTTGATCTGATCGCTCGGCTTTTACCGCAAGCTGAGCATCTTGAATTACAGCTTCTCGAAATTCTTGAAGATCCCCGGAGGAGCGCTCACACGAAAGAAGGATTTCCGCCGCTTCTGGAAATCATAGGTGGACTTCGCAGAGAAGCAGCGCGTTTGGTCGCCCATCGCAGTTGGCGACATCGACCTGAACCGAGAATCAAGTACGCTCCCAATTCCAAGCTCATATCGGTCAGTCCACTGGAAGATGGGCAGACTGTCATTATCGGTGCACCCGGCGCAGCCGCCGATGCGAGAGCACGAATGGTACGTGTTGTTAACCTCTCCACTTCAGATCAGGCTGCGGCATCGGTTCGACGTGATGGCTCATTCAGAGTGCGGCTTGTGGCGCCGCCAGGAAGCGCGCTTCAGATATCAACTTCCATGCACGAGGATCTTCCAGATGAGTTGAGACGCGGCCTCGCTTCACCATGGGGTCTTGATCTCACAAACCTGCGCGAGGAGTTTCAAGGTATCATTCAGGGTGACCGCTCCTGTTCTCCAGGTCTCATTCTTCCTGTGAAAAGGAAAAATCACACTGCCCAAGACGAGGCCTGCTTTGTGAGAAAATTCGGGAAGGAACGCTGGCTCTTTGGTACGGCACGCCTCGTGCAAAAACGCCTTGATCCCGGTGAGCCGGGTGAGGGGGCTGTTACTCTTTCCTTACGGTGTGAGTCAGAACGAGCTGTGCGTCGTTTGGCCGAAGGGCGTTTCGACGTACACTGCGGCCTTAATCCACTTTTCGATAAGCATGGCAAACATTTAAGTGCAATGCGTCTTTCGGCAACACACGTTCTGACCCCTACGGGCCTGCCCATCGAAACTCAGACCGATCTCGTATGCAGTCGCCTCCATGAAAAAAAAGATCAAATAGAACCGGGCCCGCAAGGAGTTGAGACGCACATCAGGAAAGTCGAATTCGGCAGGTGGCGCATTCAGGGGCGCGTAGCAAAGGTCTCACTAAAACTCCGGTTCGAGATTCCCCACAATGCACCTACGGGAACATATTCGCTCAACGGTCACATCCAACCGCGCGAGGTGGATGAGTTCTTCGGACTCGAACACCCGGGTGAGCTTTTTCTCGGCCGTGTCACCATAGGTAATCCCTCTGAGCCCCGCCTTGCATGTGTGCTTCTCGGTTCTGCCGGCTCCGGAGGTTCTCGTGGAGCTGTTGCACGAGAGGATCGAACCGCGTATAACTTCGCACCTCGGAATGTCCTACGCCCGGATAAGCTGATAATTCCACGCCACGACGCTCGAACAAACAAACCAATCCGCTATCCGCTCGATCCATACCTTCCCCTTGTATCACTGACGGACCGGCCCCACGAATTCCGGCTGTGGCCTCCGCGCATATCATTCGACTGCGAGTCAAGTAGTCTGACAGTGACAATCAGAGCCCCCAACGGAAAGACCGAGCGTATCGGTCCTGCGCCGCTTATCGCGGCACAGAACGATCTGGTCTCAGTCTGTCCGGATCGTCTCGTGCGAGATCGAATTGTCGCGCCGGTGGGCACTTCGTTTGGAAACCCCAGCCTTGCCGACATCTACCATCTCTCCGGGCGGGGAGCTTTTGACTACGCCTTCACTCAGTACGGACACTATGTAATTTCATTGAAAGGAAAGATCAGCGACCTAAGCGGGGCGCCACACACAATATCCGGCACGTACGATGTCTATGTTGCACGACCGATCGACATAGATATCTTTCCTGAACCCGGGACTCCCCTTTGGCCTGGAGTGAAAGTCTATCCTCAGGTGCGAGTGCTGCCGCCTGTGCCGGCGGACGTTACCATGACTTTTGTTCATATGCCGGGCTCCGATCCGGCCAGAGCTTCAACACTTCGTTTCACAGGGAAGGCCAATCGCTGGGGCGTGTTTCTGCCGGATCCACGGAAATGCTCTGTGCTCTTTGAGAATCCCGGCGAGTACCGCTGTGACGTGACGGTTAAGTATGTGGATCAGGAAGGCATCTGGTGGATGGCTTCTCGCCGCGGAGCTTCGGTGGTTGTCACACCCAACTCGGATGTTGTAATCCATGGAGAACGAGGGAGCCGTGTGCCATCTTTGAAATGGCGAGCGAGATGGTTCATCGCGCGCAACTCGAGTTTCATCACGGACACTCCCAGAGATGCATTTGACATGGGACACACGTGCTATCCCTACGAAAATGGTGATGTGGCCTGGCTCGGAGACCGGGATCCGGACTCGCTCTTTCCCAACCTCACCTTCGAAGATCCCGAGGGCACAATCGCTTCGCTCATCGCCGAACGCTGGCCCGCGGTCCGCAGCGGCGCCGGCAGGGCCGGACTGTATCCTGACAGACTACGCCCTGAGGACCGCCTGGCGATTGGTGAAATGCCTTTTGTCTCATCATCATCCAAAGGGCTTTCCCCATCTATGAAGCCTGAAGCCGTGGATCAGTGGGGCTATTTCTACACGACGTCCTGGAGACCCGGTGTCTCAGTGCGATCGCACGTAGCTGAAGATATGGTCCCTGCGAGCTACTGGTTCTTCGACGATGTCTACGGCTATCAATTCGGCGTCGGACCGAACGGAGACCTGCCGGGAGATATCAAGATGAACTACGGTGGTACGGTCTTCCGAGATCGGGCGACCGGCATAAGCCACTACGGCGCCTATGCCTCGATGCTCGTTCTCATTGATCCTGAGACGGATCCGATCGGACGACGTGTGATGCCGCCTTTCGACGGCTTGATTGGCGGTTCTCCACCTTCAGGCCCTCTTATCGAGATCGGAGGGAAACGATATGACGTGTTTCTGACCTACGGTGCGCTTGCTCCCGGCGCGGTTCTCGATGTCGGCGACCGATTCTGTGTTTCCGGCGTTGTCTGGCCGCCAATCAGAGGGGTTGTCCAGGGAAGCGTGACAAGTCCTTCTGGAAAACCCACGTCTTTCGAAATACCGTCTAATGCCGCAGGTCTTTTTAATACCTCCGGTCCTATTGCCGACGAGCCGGGAGAGTGGATCGTTACAGCGGAAGGTTGCTGCAACGGAGAGACAAGCGCAGGGACAATTGCCGACCTGGTGCCCGAAGAGAAGTGGCCGCGAGGAGGTGGCATAGGCCTTGAAGACACAAGTTTTGTTGTGCCGGTAGTCCCGCGAAACGCTGAGTCAATTGCTTTCGATCTCATACAGGGGCGCCACCTTTCGCCGCCACGACCTTTTGTTATTCGTGGCTACTTACCAAAAAATACTGGCGCAGAACGTGTAAAGGTGCTCGTAAGCCTGCCCGGCCAAGTCGTCGACACCCAAGAGCTTCCGGCAAAGAAAGGATACTTCACGTACACATACGACCCAAGGAACCTCTCGAAGCAATTCCCCAACATAGATGTCACGCTGCCGAGCCCGGATCCCATCCAGCGCCAGCCGGCATGGTATGACACGGTAACTTTCACCTTCTGGGCTGGAGAAGGTGCGGCCATTCGGGCCGGTACAGTGTTGCTCCAGGGCGAAGACGTATATGCCTCTGCATCGACGGGAAGGCCTCCACCACGGCACACAGCGAGAGAGGCCGTGAAAAGGCCACAGCGCGAGCCGTTAAGCGCGCCAAATCCAGTTCGTCCATCTGCGGTGAAGGCGGCGGCCAATCTCCAGGCACCTCACAGCTCCCCACTTGTTCTCTCGCCCTCCGGCAGAGTGCTCTTTGCGGCTCACAGATGGTCGCAAGAGGTAGCTCGGATCAGCTTGAGTGGTTCCCAAGCTCGCATCAGTGCAATCGCGACAACAGGCGGGGAGGTTAGATCGGTGGCTCTTTCAGAGGACGAATTCCTCTTGTACGCTGCACTTTCAGACAGCAGGGAGATTCTCATTCTTGACGCAACGGATTGCAGGGAAATCTCGCGGCTGCGCATCTCCGGCGAACCCTGGGCCGTAGTACCATCGCCCGATGCGGACAGCCTCTTCGTTGCCGACTTCGACGGCAACCGCATCCTGCGCATCAACGCAAGGGATGGAAAAGTCCAGAGCATTAGCCACGCCATCTCCAGGCCAAGCTGTCTGGCTTATTCGCCGAAGGCGGATTCGATCTACACCGTGAGTTTCCGGACAGGGGAAGTCACTCAGCTTGACCTTCAGTGCAGAATACTCAGAAGCATTCCAGCGCCGAAGCAGCTCAACCAGTGTCGGTCCCTGACCTTCGGCCCTGACGGCACCCTCTATGCACCGCAAACACGGTCGGATGCCGTCGTTGGGGGCCGCATGTTCGACCGTTCGGTATTTCCTGTTGTTGCAACCGTAGGACCCACCGTTGAACACGTTTCTCTGGACTTCTTTCCCGACCTATGGGTAGTCCCTCCCCACCGACCTCGCGAGGTAGCTGTTGACACGGACACTCTCTACCTGGCAAACGCAGGAAGCGATGACGTCCTCGCAGTAGACCTTGTAACCAGATTCCCGAAATGGCATGCCAGAGCGGTTGGGCAAGAACCGGATGGAGTTGCACTCGATGCGTCACGTGGATTACTTTACGTGCTCACACTCACCGGGCAGGAAATTGTCACGCTGAGCGCACGCACGGGAAAGATACGGTCCCGGCTGCGATTCGCGCATGATCCTACACCGTCTAAGATTGCCCGTGGGCGTTATCTGTTCGGCAACGCAACGGATACGCGTCTGACAAAGGATCAGTGGATGTCCTGTGCGGTCTGCCACCCGGACGGCGATGTGGACGGACGCCAGTGGGACTTCGGTGAAGGTCCGCTCGATACACACACGCTCCGCGGTGCCGTTGCGTGTGCACCGCTTCACTACACGGCACACCTCGATGAGATACAGGACACATACGACTTCACACGACAGATAATGGCAGGCCGTTGGTTCGTTCAGAAACACGAGATAAATGACTACCTCGGCGTATCGAACGCGGGATACAGCAGAGACCTGGATGCCCTCGCCGCGTACATTGAAAACCTTGTGCCGAAGCAGCCCCCCAGCCCGCCATCTGAGGCACTGGCTGCAATCGAAAAGGGCAGGAGAATCTTCTTTAGCGAGAAGGCCAGCTGCGCTGTATGTCACCCGCCGCCCCTTTACACAGACAGTGGGCAAAAAGACATACGAGGAAATTTCATTCGCCACAATGTGGGCACATGGAAGGAAAGTGAGGACGAGACCTTACAGTCGCTGGACACCCCGTCGCTTTTTGGCTTGCGACAATCAGAACCATATTTGCACGACGGCAGAGCCCAAACGCTGGAGTCTGTCTTCACTCATCACAATCCCGCAGACCTGCATGGTCATACTTCCCACTTGAATGAGAGCAATATACGCTGCCTCAGCGAATTCATTCGCTATTTGGCCCCAGGACCTCCGAAGACTTCACCGTAGCCATAAGACTTGATGTTCAGAATTTACATGCTCCAAGAACAAGCAATAGTCAGTACGCACTCAAAGTAGTGCCTGGCGCTGCAACCCATGTTGCATTCCGCAAAGGTCAAATTCTAACGATTATCAAACCAGACTTCGAGGCCAAGAATTGGCTGGCGCTCACGGGCAAGATCGTCGGAACTCCCTGGCTGCCTACGTGCCGAGCGCAGGTGGATGTTGAGCTTGATGCTGAGACACAGGACGTAGTGCAAAACCTAAGAGGTTTTCATTGTATGCTGGCTTATGGTGACCACACTCGGGAAGTGGCCTATGCTATAAAGAAAGTAGGGATAAACGTCCAGACATTTACACGTTAAGAGGTCATATGGAGCACATGTTACAGGCTCTTTCAGGTCAGTCTAATAGACTAAAGAGAGGGAAATGGGTCACAGTTTTCAGCTCCTTCTATATGAGGACTCGGACTTAGAGGTCAGACCTGATACGCTCCTAAAAAGAACTCGCATGGCTTTCAGGTCTTCGGCTGCTATCAGCATAAGCGCCGCGATAATTCTCTTTTTCAACATCTCTGCCCCTTTTGAACCTTTGCTATATTGAGTTTTCATCTATATAGACGTTCTCAGAAAGCTTTTATTACAATTGTTGTGAAAAATTTACAGAAACTACTGAGAAAGCCTCTCTGGGCGTTTTCGAGTTGTCTCTTCAATGTAGTCGTTTAATACCGGACCGGAAAAAGTTGTCTACGCTACAATCACATCATCTTTTTTTATACATCCTCCTTTTCAGCCGCTCCTTCCACCAAGTCAAAAACCTCGGAATTTGTCTCAATCGCCGATATCGTGAAGGCGCTCTGTTGCATGAGGCGGCAATGGAAGCGGGCGGAAATTGATTTCGACCTATCATTCTCGCTTGGGAAACCACGTTCGTAGGATTGCCCCCATTGCTCTTGGATCGATTTCTCCGTGCTCAATTCCTGATCCCCATGGCGGTTTCCCTGGATGCCGGAATTCTCTTTTCAACCGTGATCATGCTTTACCTCATCCCCTGTACTCTGCTATTATCAGAGGTATGGGCAAGGGGTTGCCTGGATCCGGCATTGGTACTTGCGACCGTTTAGTGCTTCAAGAAATGATAATATCTCCGTGTAAACAGCAAATGGGCAATGAAAGAAGGCGAGGCAGAACAGAATGGTGATAATCGGTGAAAGAAGAAGTGGCAATAACATGAGTGTTCGAAGGATAACAGCCATAGCGGCTATAATCTGGTTGGAATGGTTGCAGGTTCCGTGCGGCGCGAAAAGAGTAATAATGCAACTGAAATCAGATGAGGTGCGGCAGGAGATTGACGGCTTTGGGGCAAGCGGGGCGTGGTGGGCACAAATTGTCGGGGGATGGCAAGAAAGCAAGCAAAAGAGAATCGTCAAATTACTGTTCAGCAACGAAGGTATCGGATTATCGATCTATCGCTACAATTTGGGAGCGGGATCGGGAGAGGAAATCGGGGATCCCTGGCGACGGGCGGAAACGTTCGAAACAGCAAAAGGGGAATACGACTGGAAGAGAGATAAAAACGCAATGCGGATTTTGCGGGCCGTGTGTGCCGCGGGTGTGGAACATGTGATCCTGTTTGCCAACAGTCCGCCGCGGCGGATGACCAAGTCGGGATATGCGTTCGCCGGTTCCGGTGCAAACAAATCCAATTTGCGGGAGGATATGTATGAGGAGTTTGCTCGGTACCTCGTGGATATAACTGAGCATTTTGTCCGAGTGGAAAAACTCCCGGTGAAAGGGATCAGTCCGATTAATGAGCCACAGTGGGACTGGGATGGGCATAGCCAGGAAGGATGTCATTATTCGGCAGAGGAAGTGGTCCGGCTGGTGGAGATTATGCTGCGCAAGGCCGAAAGGCGGGGATTACCAATCGAGGTGGAAGCGCCGGAAAGCGGTAGCTGGGAAAGAGTAGTTGAGCCAGCGGGCAAAAACTGGAGGATTTCGCCGGTTTATCTCGATAGTCTGCTGGGCAACGGGTATGTGCGGGAGCGGATGGATAGTTACGCGCTCCATTCGTATTGGGCGAACCTCGAGCGGAAAAAAGCGTTTGGAGAGTATTTTTTTGCGAGGTATCCGGGGAAAAAGCTCCAAATGACGGAATGGTGTGAGATGAAAGGCGGGCGGGATTATGGGATGGATTCGGCGTTACGGCTAACGCGGGAGATAATAGATGATCTGGTATGGGGCGGTGTTTCCTCGTGGCAGTACTGGATAGCGGTATCGCGATATAATTTCCGGGACGGTCTGATTTATGTGAACGAACCAGAACGAGAGATTGTTCCGACCAAACGACTGTGGGCGATGGGGAATTTTAGTCGCTTTATCCGGCCGGGCTATCAGCGGTTCGAAGTGGAGCATAATTCGACGTTTTTACAGGTAGTGGCGTGTAAAAGTCCGGATGAGAGCAGGCTGGTGGTGGTGGCAATGAATCCGGGGACAGAGAGCGAAGAAATCGAATTGCATTTTGTGAAGGGAGTTGGGGCGACTACATTTGACGCGCATGAAACATCGAAAGCGAATGATCTACAGGCCGTAAGCCGCGGAGTAAAGAACAATAGGTATAGTCTCCCAGCAGAGAGTGTGACGACATTGGTTATCAAAGAATTTGCAGTCAAAGGCAATAGGAAGCATTTTTTTTGAGCAAGCAGACTGTGTCGCATAGCGCAATCGCCATAAATTTTTCCAAATAAATGTCAGGATTTCAATCCGTCAACCGTTTTACTTGCAAGATGGCAATCTCAAGGCAGAACATTCTGCGAACGTTAACTAAAACATGCGGCCGCATTGCGGCGGCTGTACGGGTAATGACTTTTCTCCTGGTATCCGTTGTGATTACCATCAGCGGGTGTTCGCGCACAGAGCACCGACTTCAAGCAGATCGGGAAGTATACGATGTGATCTCCGAGCGAAACGATGATTCACGACGGCGTACTGCCGACCTTAGCATCGAGATTGACCCTCGGAGTCGTTACTTCGATCCCTGCGATCCGGATCGCCCTCCAATGCCTAAGGACGATCCCGCTTCACACGAGTACATGATTCGGGTAGCCGGCGGAAAAGGCTGGAAGCACTGGAATGATAACGGCGTCCGTACGGACTTAGAGAATCCCGAATGGCGGAAGGCGCTCGCCGAATACGTCGATGTGAACGAAGGTGGCTCGGTCAAACTCAATATCGACTCTGCGCTTAAGCTTGCCTATATCCATTCTCCGTCCCACCAGAATCAGTTGGAGACGCTTTATCTGTCCGCTCTGGATGTCACGGCAGAGCGATTCCGCCTGGACACACAATTTTTTGGCGGGTATAACGCCACGCATAATCACGATGGAACGACGAGGAGCGATCAACTGACCGTGGGGGCAAATCCAGTACTCCAGGCAAGTCGGCTGTTTGCCGATGCGGGGGAGCTTTTGGTCGGATTCGCCAACTCATTCGTGGTCGACTTCAGCAATGGTAGAACAAGTTTCGCCTCTTCACTGGCCAATTTCTCATTCGTCCAGCCATTATTGCGCGGCGCCGGGCGAGATATTGCGTTGGCGCAGCTAACGCTTGTCGAGCGCGCGTTACTTGCGAACCTGCGGGCCTACCATCAATACCGCCAGGGTTTTTATACACAGATCGCCATCGGCGAACTGGGAGTTGCCGGACCACAGAGGGGCGGTGGTGGCACGGTCATCACGGGTTTTTCCGGCCAAGGCTTTGTGGGCGGCTACATTGGTTTGCTGCAACAACTCCAACAGATCCGCAACACCGAGGACAATCTAAGTCTTCAGGAGCGAACTCTTGCAAGGCTGGCCGCCTTCCAGGACATCGGCGTGATCGACCTGGTGCAAGTGGACCAGTTTCGGCAGAGCATCGAAAACGAGCGCGCCAACCTGTTGCAGATCCGAAATAGCTTTGAACTGACTCTCGACCTATACAAGACGGGAACACTTGGTTTACCGCCGGATCTGCCAATTGACCTGGACGATAGTCTGATTCGCCAGTTTCAACTGGTCGCGCGCGAGGCAACAGCGGTCGAAGACGCGATTGTGGCGTTGCAGGATCGTATAGGCGAGCTGCCGGACGATGCAAGTACAGAATCCTTCGATCTTGTCCTGGCAGATGCCTCAACACTTATGACGTCGGTTCGGCACCAACTGGACGCTGTGTCGCCGGACCTCTCGCGTATGGAAGAGGCCGTGCCGGCACGCGAAAAGTCGATGACCGATGAAGAAAAGGAAGCGTTCCAACGCGACAGAAAGCGTCTACATGAAGGATTGGCGGACCTGGAACAAAAGTCTGAGCAAGTCCGGACGGAACTGGAGAGCATACGAGAGGGACTCTCTGAAGATACCAAGAATGCCACCTTTGGCAAGACTATTGTCTGGCTCACTGACCTCCTTCGCCTGGTTCAGGCTTCCATCCTGGTTCAGGCGCGCGCGCCTCGAAACGGTGAGTGTTGATACGATTGCATTGGATTCCAGGGAGGCCTTCGACCTGGCTCTGGCCCGTCGTATGGATTTTATGAACGGCCGGGCGGCGCTGGTGGATCGCTGGCGCTCGATTCAGGTCAACGCCGATGCCCTCCAGTCGGTTCTCAATGTTACCGTAAACGGTGAGCTTCGTACGGCGCGAAATAATCCGGTCAGTTTTCGCGATTCCAGAGGAAATCTGCAACTGGGACTGGAATTTGACGCTCCGTTAACACGGCTGTGGGAACGGAATAACTATCGTCAGTCGCTTATCGACTATCAACGGAACCGTCGCAACTTCATCCAGTCACATGACTCGCTCCACCTGGGACTCCGAGGGCTGCTTCGGCAGATCGAACAACTGCGTATGGACCTGGAGATTCAGCGGCGTGCCGTAACGATCGCGATTCGGCGCGTTGATATGACGCGCGCTGCGTTTTATGCACCGGTACGTCCCCCGCAGCCTGGACAACGACCGGTCCAATTCGGCCCTACCGCAGCGCAGAATCTGCTAACGGCCCTCGCTGCCCTGCGCAACACGCAGAACAACTTAATGGGCGTGTCGCTCAACTACTATGCCGCGCGCATGCGTTTGGCGCGCGAGCTGGGCACCATGAAGCTCGACGAGGACGGCCGCTGGATAGACCATCCCGTCACGAATACCAGCCTTGCTTGCGCTTCCGACAGTGATGTGTCGAACATGCCCCCCGCCCTTCCAAACGACTGGATCGAGCTGGCGAACCGCTTACCAGAGCAGTCGGATGCACCGGCCCCAGTTGAAGTTGATACCCGACATAAGGAAGTCGTAGAGGAGACCGATCATGTCGATTGACCGGCTTTCGAAGATACAGAATTCACAGGCTCGTAACCATCCACAAAATGCTCCAGCCCCACGACAGTGGAAACGGATTCTATTTGTAATAGGCATACTCGTTGTATTGGCATCGGCTTTCTTGCTTATCCCCGGCGCTGTGACTCCTCGTGAATCCGGCCCCACGTTGACACACACGATCACACGCGGCGATCTGGTGGTGACAGTCACAGAGCAGGGAACCCTGGAGAGTTCCAACAACACAGAAATCAAATGCAAGGTGCGCGGCTGGAGTCTCGTGACCTGGGTGATCGAGGGCGGAACCATAGTAAAGGAAGGCGACGTGCTGGTGCGTCTGGACACAAAACGCATCGAGGATACCATTAGTCAGCAGACCACGGAATATCATACGTCGGCTGCCACGCTCGCCCAGTCCAAGGCCGATGTCGCCAGGGCCGAGATCGCCATCCCGGCATATCTGGAGGGCAGTTACCAAACCCAGTTGCAGTCCCTCGAGCGAAGCCGGACCATTGCTCAGACAAATCTGGAAACCGCTGAAAAGATGTTAGCCAATTCCAAAAAGCTGTTCCGGCAGGGCTACGTCACGGAATTGGAGGTCGAGGGCAATGCCTTCACCGTCACGCAAGCCAAACTGGAGTTGGAAGTCGTAAAGACTGAAATCGAGGTCTTGCAGAAGTATACCAAGGAAATGCGGCTGGAGACGCTAAGAGGCAACCTGAAGGCAGCCAAGTCAAAAGTGCAGGCAGATGAGGCGGGATTTGCCATGGATGAATCGCGTCTTAGGCGAGCCAGGGATGAACATGAAAACTGCATCATTAAGGCCCCGCGGAGTGGCCTGGTGATTCATCCCTCGGCTGCCGCATGGAAGGAAACACCCGATATCGCCGAAGGCGTCAACGTGCGTAAGGACCAGACCCTGTTGCTCATGCCTGACCTTTCCAAGATGCAGGTGAAGGTCGGTATCCACGAGTCCATCGTGGATCGCGTCAAAGCGGGGCAGGGCGCGCGCATTACCCTGCCCGACCGAATCCTGGACGGCAAAGTCGCCTCCGTGTCCCCGGTTACTCGCCCGGCCGGCTGGTGGACCGGCAACGTGGTCAAATACGATACGATCATCGAGCTACCCTCCGTCGAGGGACTCAAACCGGGCATGAGTGCCGAGGTCGAAGTGATCCTGGAGCGGCATACCGATGTGCTGACCATCCCTGTAGCCGCGGTCGTGGAAACCGAAGCCGGTGCGTCCTGTTGGGTAAAGACGGGCGAAAGCACAAATCGCCGGGCCCTGCAGCTCGGGGCAGCAACGACTCGTTCGTCGTGGTCAAGGCCGGATTGAAAGAAGGGGAAAACGTGGTACTCAATGCACTGGCTTTGATTGATGAAACAAAAGATGAAGTGCTCAAACCGGTTGAGAACACTAGAACCCGCAGCCCGGCAAGACCGGAGACCGATCATGTCAACTGATGTAGGTTCCGAAACGTCACTTACTCAGAAGCATCGCGGTCCACGGCGTTCCTCGCCAGTCCTGCGCAGGATAGTGACACTACTTGTGATTATTGCAGCGGCTGGGCTGGCGTTAGCTGCCAGACTGATACCAGCGACCACTTCATCACTGTCACATCAGACCGGTCCTGAGCCGACCTATACGGTCACACGGGGTGACTTGATCGTCACGGTCACGGAACAGGGAACCCTGGAAAGCGCGGAAAATACCGAGATCAAATGCAGAGTGCGCGGCCGGAACACTATTATCTGGGTCATCGAGAGTGGCTCTGTGGTCAAACCCGGAGATGAACTGGTGCGTTTGGACACACTGGCCATAGAGGATGCCATTGCCGAACGCACGAAATATGCCCACCTGACACGTTCCGGGGCTGAACGCGCCAAAGCGGATGTGGCCCGGGCCGAACTGGCCATCCCGGAATACCTGAAGGGGCGATATCGCACCCAATTGATGACCCTGCAAAAGGATATGGCCATTGCCCAATCCGGCCAGCTTACTGCCCAGAACATGCTAACACACGCTGAGACTATGGCCCAGCGAGGTTACGTAAGCGGCCTGGAACTCCAGGAAAAGCAATTTGCCGTCACGCGGGCGAAACTACATGTGGGGATAACAGAAAGACAGATCAAAGAACTCGAGGATTTCACCAAGACTATGGAAATTGAAACGCTCCAGGGTGATTTGAATGCTGCTCGAGCCCGTTACGCGGCAGAGGCTGAACGTGCCCAAATGGATGCAGCCCGTCGTGACCTTGCCGAGGCGGAACTTGAACGCTGCGTGATCAGGGCTGAACGAGCCGGCCTGGTGATTTATCCCAGGG
>Ga0180433_10005844_pt1 | contig 16440 bp, 10 predicted proteins | sample SS_ome_8_FD_132980 | JGI IMG/M metagenome (GOLD analysis project Ga0180433, IMG submission 132980) | Hypersaline lake sediment archaeal communities from the Salton Sea, California, USA - SS_1_D_1 metaG | ecosystem: Environmental > Aquatic > Non-marine Saline and Alkaline > Hypersaline >... | reverse complement strand
CGATCATCCCCGACCACCAGGATGACATGGATGCTCTTAGCCTGGGCCTGCACCAGGCGCTCCAGAGCCAGGATAGGGCCGCCACGACGACCCTGCTCAAAGAGCACGCAATGGGCCTGGGGCGCCAAACCAGGCAAGTCACAGTCCGCTGGGTCCGGTGGTTCCTTCGCCAACGCACTCCGGAAATGCTCCAACTGGCGCTGGAATTTTTCAGGAGACACCTGTACCAACGTGTAGAGGGTAGGAGAGTGACTCAAGTTGAACTGACTGCGGGCAGTGAAGAACAGAGCCTGGCGCCACCCAATCGGTTCGCCAAAGGGGGCCGTGGTTAGGATGACATCGGTGCGATCATCCGGCGTGGTCTGAACCTGATGCCCTTGGAGGCGGAAATGGTGCAACAAACCGCTGACCAGTTCCTCCAACAAAGAGGTCATGGGACCGGGCACAAAGGCCACGTGTATTCTACGCAACCACGGGTGCGTAGGCTTGGTTATTGGGGATTCCTTGAGAGTGATACTCATAAAACTTGAGCTCCATAGGTATTATAATGTTTCACAAGTAGTGCAAGTTTCCTACTTCGGAAGAAAATTCCTATAGCATCCAGCTCACGGTTGACCTAGCTCGGTCACCGTCACATCGTCGAAATAGACGTTGGTGTTGAGCCCTGTACCGTTGTGCCCATGCAGATAGAGGAGGATCTGCCCCGAGGTGGCGGTTAGCGTCTGGGAAAGGAGCCGCCACACGCCGCCCTCCCCACCCCCCACCCACTGGGCTGGGGCCGTGCCGTCCTGCACCCCCAGGAAAGCCTGGCCGTCGCCGGGCGGATACAGTTGGTAATAGACGGTCACGCGGTAGCTGGCACCAGGCTTCACCGTCACCGCCTGCGCCAGTCCGGCCGCGAAGGGGGCATGGCCAGAGATCTTTTGCGCCCAACCCCCACGGTGAACGGTGGTGTGCTCGCCATCGAAGGTAGGCTCGCCCCCAGCGATGTAGAACGCCCAGCCGTTGGCCACACTTTGCCCCACCGGGCCGAAGAAGCCTCCTTCGAAATCGGAGTTGGCGACCTCCACGGTGACCTCCGGCGGGCGAGTGATAGGAAACATCCAAACCCCATCCTCGGTGCCAGCGTAGAGGATGCCGTAGGATGAATAGGCCAGAAACAGCACCTGCTCCATGGCCGGGCCGGCTCCCTGGTCCAGCAGCGCCCACTGGCCTCCCCCATCCTCTGTGGCGTAGACTCCGGCTCGCTCCCCACGCAGGCCCACGAAAGCGCGTTGGGGGGTGCTCCGGTCCATGGCCAGCGAGGCGCCCCAGGTCCCACTGGGGGGCAGGCCTGTCTCGCATCTGCTCCAGGTGGAGCCGCCGTCGGTGGTGCAGTGGAGCCGCACCCCGGCTCCCATGGGCTGCTGCCAGGCCACCAAGGCCCTCAAGCCCTCCTGGCCATCCAGTTCCAGGGCCGTGGGGGCGCTGAGGATCTCGTGATCGCCCAGAGGGGTCCAATTGATGCCCCCATCGGTACTCTTGAGCACCACCCCGCCGTGATAAACGCTGTGGGTGGCATACACCACCTCTGGCCTCAGGGTCGGTATGGCCAGGGCTGTGACGTCACCGACCCCCATCACGGACTGAATGGTGTAGACAGGCCGCCAAGTGGCTGCGCCGTCCTCGCTTTTGAGGATGCGGCCGTAGCTTCCGGATTGGTAGGCCGTGCCAGCGTACAGGACCTGCGGATTGGAGGGATCAATGGCCAGGCAATTGACCCACCGGGCGGCCCGTTCGGACGGCCCCTGATAGGGATCGAACCAGGTCTGCCCGCCGTCGGTGCTCTTGCGCCACCCTTCAAAGTCAACGGTGAAATCGCTGAATTTGGGCCAGCTATAGGTGTAGAGGGTAGCCGGATTTTGAGGATCCACGGCCATCGCCACTACGTTGGGGATCTCGGTGGTGAGCACTGACCACGACTGCCCGCCATCGGTGGTTTTATAGATGGCCAGCGGCGTGGTCGCGTACAGCACGTTGCTATCGGTGGGGTCGGAGGTCAGGGTATGCACCGCCAGGCCCGGCAGGCCGCTCTGGACCCACTGGCGCTCCGGCTCCTGGGCCATGAGCCCACCTGGCCCCAAGACAACCACCGCAGCCAAACCCCCAATCAGCGCCGCCACGCCAAGGCTCATTAGGATGGAGCTTTGCTTTTTCACACCTTTTTCCTCCTCGCGCAACGCTTTGGCAACCCTATGCCTCGGTAGCTGATAGCCACTTTTGTAAATCGCTCAGGTACTCCAGCAAGGCGCGTATACCAGACACGTCGCAGCCACGCGCGCGGGCCACTGCGTGTGTATTTGCGGTACATCATGCCGCCCCGGTGACCTGCTCGCGGATGTCCTGACGGAACTGATCGGGCAGTGGGCGCGATTCTCCTGTCTCCAGGTCCGCCAGTTCCCAGTCGGCTACCAGTTTCACGATGCCTGCGCCGTCCGAAACGCGTTTTATGGTAACATATCGCACACCACCGGTCTCCCCGATGCCTGACAGGTATGTCATAATTTTCAATTCGTCGCCCCATAGAGCAGGCTCCTGGTATTGGATGTGAACGCGGCGGTCGGCAACAGCCAGGCCACGCTCCCTGAGGCGTGCTGGCGACCAACCGGTTGCAGCCAGCGCCCGCATTGCAGCTTCTTCGGCATAGTCAATGTAGATCGCGTGGTTGACATGATCCAGCGAGTCGAGATCGCGCCATTCGACCCGCCGTTGTATACGATATGATCCTTCCGGCGGGGGTGGCGCTTTCGGGAAGCGGCGCTGAAGTATCTCCTGCGGGTCATTGAGCAAAAAGTTCTCAAGAAGATGATCGGGGAGGGTGGTAGGACGCATCATTACGCTGTCAAGACAAACCACTTGGTTAGCGCCCTGCGCAACGAGCTCCCCTGTGCCAGAAAGCCGGATTTCAAAGACGCGTACGCCGCGCACGCGTCGCCATTTGAGCAGCCAGATCGTAAAGTCCACCGAATCGTTGTAGTTGAGATATCCCAATAAAGGTCGTAGAGCTCGGGCATGAAGAAGAGGTTGCGTTTGTCCTCGTAGGCTTGCAAGGCTTTGAAGAACATCTCGTTCCAGGTGCCGAGGGTAGCACGGGAGAGCCTGGTGAGAAGGAGTTGGTTGAGCTGAGGATCGCTGACCTTTTCGACGTCGCGGATGAGGTACTGGCTGATGAGGCCTAAGGTGATGGCTCTCAGGCCGTACTCGAAGACCTGAATGCAGGCACGGGTCTTCTTCTCCCAATCCTGTTCGTCGAGAAGACGCTTATAGTTAACCGCGATGGGATAGGGATACTCCGACAGAATGAGTTGGTCCAGCTTGTCGTCTGTCCAGTCTCTGTTGGATGCCTCGTCCGTTTCCATAATAGCACCTCCCGGAGCTCAGACTATTACCTTCTTTTTGACATTAACATAAGAGTTAGGCGAATTCAACGTCTTATCCGAAAAATCGAAAGCGCGATATGCTTGAGGCTACACCATGGCCTGAGTCTATACCTCGTCACAATTTCACTTCGTAGATCTGATATGTTCGATACCGTTCACACCCAAGCTGTTCCAAGAATGGAACAATCAGCTCGTTTTCGGATCCAACTAGTGAAATATCTATGTTAGTAATGCCATTCTGGAGAGCTGCCTTCAACATCTTGACGAATAATGCCGTTCCAATTCCTAACCTTCGATACTTGTCCAAGATACCCAGAAGCTTCCATGAAAGTGCTTTGTTTTTTCGCAGCGCGAATGGTAACTGCAGGTAGTTCCATGGGTACCGCAAGCCGTTCACCTCATGCAGCACATTGGCAGCGTCACGGAACGCTACCGCAATGCCCACAGGCTCGCTATCTATTTCTGCGATTAAAGCAAAGTCTGGGCTAATAAAGGGACGTAGAACGTTCATATATCCCTTCCACTCTTCCTGCAGAATATGGGTGTGATCACTAGAATGCTCTAAAGTGACATTATATATCTGGCGTATAATCTCGGAGTCTGCTTCCCACGCTTCCAACCGTGCTGTGCGGATCGCCAAGCCTGTGCCCTGTGAAGCCCTTCTGGCTCGTCGGGCAAGCCGATGTGTGTCAATATTATCAAGTGTAATGCCTGAAGCTACCATATCGAACCGGTAAGCGTAGGTCTCAAAATACAGATCCATACCGTACGCTTCTGCAAATTCAGCATAGTAGGGCGGGGTATGCCCCATTAGCATTGCAGGCCTTGTCTCATGACCTTGGACTAGGAATCCAGGATCGTCAGTCCGTCTAAAATTGTAAGGGCCCCGCATTATTGTCATTCCGGCCCGGCCCAGCCAATCTGTGGCCTGGTCCCACAGTGCAAAAGCTGCCTCTCTGTCCGGCACACACTCAAAGAACCCAAAGATGCCTAGTTTCTCCTCTCTTGCCTCGTTGACCTCGTCATTGTACGCTGCAGCCACCGTCCCAACTGGTCTACCATTTTGATATGTTATAAAAAGCTCAGCGTTTCCTTGCTGGAAATAAGGGTCGGTGCGATCCCCGAGATAGGCCAGGCGACCAGGGATCAAGGGTGGCACCCAGTTGGGGTCATCGCGATAGATTGTCCACGGAAACAGTATGAAGCGACGAAGTTCAGCTTTTGATCTGACACGTGAGATTCTGATGGAATTGGTCATTGTATTCCCTCCATGCCCTGGTTCTAACGCACGGCCATTTGCCGTTGATGTAGATTGCATGCGTAATGATACCTTATTTCTGCTGGATTCGATACAGTTGATAGTCTGATGCTACATGTATCGGAACCAATCGCAAGGCTTCTGAATTTGAAGTACTTATGTCAGCCAGGTGCTCCAGGGGCAGATAGTGTTCTTCGAAAGAAGGCGGTCTAAGTGGTAGGTCAGGGATACCACAGCGTACGGGATCGAAAGACAAGAGGTGAGTTCCACCAAATTTGTGAGCTAGCTCCCAACTAGATTCCAAGCACGCTTGCACTGCTGGCACGCGCAAGGAGTAATGGACTTCCCAAGGGGCATTGGTTAGCACAACTACATCCGATAAACCACCCTCATCCATCAAATCTGCTCTGACGCTGCTCAATATTGACTTTATGCAGTTAGTATTGCTGTATGCAGACTTGGTGACAAAAACTGATACAAGCACTTGGAGTCCTATGGCAATAGCCGAAAGAACCACTCCCATAGTCAAATGAAGCCTATTACGTCTCCAACGTCTAAGCAATTGCGTGAGCCCAAGCGATGCACCTGCTATTAGGAATGGCAGAGGAGCCATCAAAGCACGTGGCCACGCCAAAGGCCCGATAATTGTGGCGATTAACGAATAGGACAAGAATATGACGACAACGTGCACCAGCATGGGGCGGAATATAACTTGAATGTTCCTATTACATCTGTTAGTCCATAAGTAATAAACGAACAATGCCACTAGGACTGGAGAACTAATCACTGCCATTATGACCATATTCTGACCCAGTGCAAGCAGCTTTTGCGAGAGTATTGATAACAGGCCGGAAGCAAGGTAGCCTTGTAAACTGATCTTATTGCTGGGACAATACAGGTCATTGTAACTCTGCAAAAACGGTACCTTAGCTGCTGCAGGCGGCTGAATAGTACCGAATGTCATATAGATGTAATAGATCCACGGAATCATAACCGACGCAAAAGCTAACAAGCAGATCAACAATCGCTTGCCCTTTTGTGTCCATGAATACCGTTTGGACAGGATTTCATTCAAGGTGAAGGTTACTATGAACAATATGCCATCGTTTCTTGTTAGCGCGGTCAAGCCGGCGAACAGACCACCGAGGGCAATATAACGAGTCGTATCCTTCTTATAATAGCTGCGAACCATGCAAAGGAGAGTTGCACCACCAAATAGACCATAATAGATGCCAGAATCCGGCAGGATGGCACTATAGGTTAGCAACGGCATACTCAAACCAACAAGCACAACTCCAAAAAGTGTCTGAAAGGTCTTGTCTATTTCTTTGGCAATTTTAGATGAGAGGACTATTAGTAGAGTTCCAAACAAAACAGAGGAAACCTGTGCGGAGCGAAAGCTTGTACCGAACACTTTGAAAAAACCGCACATGATGATAGAGGATAATGGCATCCAAAAATCGTTACTCGGATGTCTAATTGTTCTGTATTGCACTAAGTAATGCCAAACATAATCTATGTTAAGGCCACGACCGGAACAGAGGTTTTCAGCAACGGTGTAATAGAACACAGGATCTGCGTGACCGGGGTAGGTCAACGGGAGAGCAAAAATAGCCAAGATTATGGCTGATGCGGCAAACAGCGAAAATGGTGCTACCGATAGCCAGGTATTCATGAAGCGTTTTCCGGACATAGAGTCCAATAACTCCTTACCCGCAAATTTGTACTGGGGCTTTGATCAGCTCACTCAGATAATAGTGGCTGGGTAGTTTGGAAGATCTTCCTGTCAAATAGCAAGTTAATCAATCCTTGTACCATCAAAGCTAGCCAGCCGCTCAGATCGTGACATGTCTCCGTCTGTTCCAGCCACCATTTGAAATGCGCTGGAAGAGAGCCCTTTGTATTCACTGCAATCCTGTCTATGGCCAAGTCGGCTCCTGCAAAAATCAAAATTCGCATCTTAACGGTGGCCTGAGCCCTGGTCTGTTGTCGCAGAGACTGAGACAGCTCTAGTTCTTCCATGAGATCCTCTACATCTTCAGGCGCGTGGGCATATAGATAAGACAATGCTTCGGCCATGATGTTTCTGATATTCTCGTTTTGATCAGGAGCTAATATCCTCAGCCAGGCAATACCTGCTACGGGCATACCGTATTCGCAAGGTTCTGCGATTTGTTCAGCCAGACTAGTAAGCAGATCCTGGTTTGTCGTTTTGTGCATGATCTCCGAGACAAGTTGGACAATTTCAATGTCTAGCTCACTTCGCTGTCGAAAGTAGGCGGCCAAATAGTGGCCCACCGGAATCCATGAATAAACCCTAGCATTAGTTGCGTATTGGCCTGCTCCAGAATGAATATGAGTCTGCAAAGCCGAACGAGTTAGCTCTAGAACAGCATCGCAATCATTGCCATTCTGCAAGCACATTCTAGCCATGAAAACTATCCCTACACCTATGAATGGTGAGGGCGGGCTAGCTTCTAGCGCTACACTTATCATGGAGCTGACAGTATCAAGCACTTCTGGCTCACCCTTCGAGAGTCTACCATGAAGCACGAGCAAGGCAATATACATAGTCATGACATCCCTCCCGCGAGCAACGGCAAGCAAATCATCCTCGAGATCTTCCAAAGCGCCATGATTGGGATCAAGATATGGGATCAACCGTTTTAGACGTTGTTTTACATCATCGCCTTGCCGGAAGAACGCCGAGAATTCTGCCAAATTGCCCGGTGGGCCCCAAGCCCCTTCTGTGCTGGCTCCAAAGCTACGTATAATCCTAACAGCAAATCCGATCAGCAAAGCAACCAGTCGATTACGCAAGGCTCCAGGATTTTGTTTGTCAATAAATAACACCCTGCTAACGCTCCGCTGCCATATCATTCGTAGCGACTCCAGCACTTGCGGATCACGAAAATGGTGAAAAAGAATAATCACTGAGACATCAAAGAGTGATTGCAAGGTAACGTATCGGGCAAGCCGGAAGAAAGCAGGCATCTTGTCTTGGAGACGTTGCAGAATGGTCAAGCCACGCTCAGGGTTCTCATTCCAGATTCGATATGTTTCTTGAACAGCAGCACCACGAACTGGCTTGTCTCTGCTTCTTAGTGCTAATAGAAGAGCATCGTTGATAAGGAGACGGCCAGCCACTGCAACACCCACCAGTCGTATCCAAATGTTCCGTTGTTTTTCAGATCGACGCACTTTCAGCATCGGCATTTTGAGACCAGTGCCGCTCAGAATGCGTTGCACAAGCGCACTAACCTGGTCAGGATTATGTCGGCCATGTTCTTCCAGCACGGATATTACGAGATTGCGGACCAGTTGGCTATCCGTGCCAGCAAGTATCAGGGTGGGTTCGTAATTACTGCGCTGACACTCCGACAATACAACGCTGCGGAAAGGACCCCAGAGAAAAGGAAAATCAGAGAGCGATTTCGCAACATTTAAGTACCAATCCCCATGTAGCCTCGTAGGAAGAGCGTCTCGTAATCCAATGAGTCGCTTACTCCCAAAGTACTCATAGAATCGCTCATACTTGAAGGCGATCTCGTAATCCACATCCGTCTCCAACTCCATCAGGATCTCCGCATCCACCAAGTTGGCATAAGACTGATTCACCCTCCGTCCACTGCTCAACACCTCATCGCTGTGAATCAATTCGAACACGCTCTTTCCGTCCGTCGTCCTCGCCACACTGATCGTCTCACCCGTGATCGAATTGGCATACTCCCCTTCCCGAATCATCAACGGCATCAACTCTCGCTCCAGAAACCGAATGTCCTCACGATACAACCTCTCAGTGCGAATCAGAACGTCAACGTACTCTTGATACAACTCGCTGACCTGGATGTCCTGCGGTATCTCCTGCCCTCGATGAATCTCCGCCACCAGCCACAGAGTCAACGGGTCTCGCAGTACCTGCCGTACCTCAGTTGGTACATCCTCATAATCCGTCTGCAACTCGAATACTTCTTGATACTTGGCATACGCCGCTGGCAGCTCCTCCCGGGCAAAAGGCTTCATCTCCACTTCAATGCTGAAGGGCTGCATTTCTACCCCTAGTTCTCCTGTCTCCTCCTCCCGATAGTACTTGTGCTCCGCCAACCGCACCCCCCGCTTGATCGTCCGCCACGTCTCCGGCCGTGAACTGATCACCACCTTCAGCCAGGGATAGGGACTTGCCTCCACCAGCGCATCCACCCGCCGCAACAACGCCCTGGCATCGGGATTCTCGTTGAGGGCATCAATCAACAAGACCACCTTCCTGTCCGCTATGCCCTCTATCCGATTGGTCTCGAACAGGATGTCCTCTACCCCTTCTCTCTCTGCCAGACCTTCCAGCTTGAGATACAGCCCAAAGTCCCGAGTCAGAGCATCCGCTACACCCGTTTCGGCACTGAAGCGTGCTCCATTATACATCAGAGTACAGACTTCTGTGCTATCTTCGTACTCGTCCATCAGCGATAAGAAGAAGTTGCTCTTCCCTACCCCAGACTTGCCGATCAACACCAGGCAGGTCTTGTCCGAGGTCAGGAACTCCTCAAAGGTCCGCTTGGTCTCTTCTCGCTGCAGGTATACCTGGCGGCGGTACTTACTGCGCACATCCCCGATCCGTTCCGAGGAGACCTTCTCCGCCACCTCTTTCAGCAACCGCCAGGTCAGCTTCTTCGCCTCTCGCCGGGGCATCTTCACCTTCTCGATGGTGTAATACACCGTGTGAATGAACTCAGCGATTAGCGTCCGATCGGTGAGGTTGATTTTCTCCCTCAGTACCGTGGCCAGATAGTCCAGACTGGTGCGTCGAAAGCGGTCGAAGATAGCCGCATCCCGCATCCGTTCTCTCTCAGCCTCAACCAACTCCTTCTCCCAAAAGATCAGCAAGGGGTGCAGTTCGAGGAACTTTTCCTCTTGTCTGGATAGATAGAACCAGCCTTCAGTCAAGTTCTCTTTGGTCCTAAAGGGTTGGCTGGGAGAAATGACTTGCAGGCCGGTGTAGATGTCATACCAGTATTTCTTAGCCTCTGCCCAGCGGATGCGAATCAGATCATAGTTCTCCAAAAAGAGGAAATGACCCAGGACCTGGCGAAGCAGACGGAACGATTCTTCAAACTTAGCTTGCCAGCTTGCTTCGTCGGTAGGAGGCACACCGTGAGCCAGGTCGTTGCGGATTTGGACGAGTCGGTCGAAGGGATCACGGATGCCTTTGTGCGGACGGTGGGGAGAAGTTGAGGTGTCCCAATAAAGGTCGTAGAGCTCAGGCATGAAGAAAAGGTTGCGTTTGTCCTGGTAGGCTTGCAGGGCTTTGAAGAAGATGTCATTCCAGGTGCCGAGGGTGGCACGGGAGAGACTGGTGAGGAGGAATTTGTTGAGTTGAGGATCACTGACCCTGTCCACATCGCGGATGAGGTACTGGCTGATAAGGCCCAGGGTGATGGCGCGCAGGCCGTACTCAAAGACCTGGATGCAGGCGCGGGTCTTCTTTTCCCAGTCCTGTTCGTCGAGAAGACGCTTGTAGTTGACGGAGATAGGATAGGGATACTCGGTTAAGATCAACCTATCCAGCTCACTTAACGCATCTGAATTATCATTCGCTGTCATTGCTCACTTCCCTGTAGAGTGTAAACGGTCTACATATCAAACTGCCTACTTGCCTTGCAGTTCTTCCATCAACTCCTCCGCCTTGTCTCGCCAAAAACCATCGCCTGGTATCTCAAACAGCTTGAATAGCTGCTCCTTCGCTTCGTCATACTTCTTAAGCTGCATGTAGAGAAGAGCCAGATGATATCGGCTTTGAGACCGGTCAGGGTCCAAAGCAATAGACTTTCGCAACTCCTCTTCTGCCTTCCCCCACCTCTTTTGGTTGAGATAGACCCACCCCAATACATCTTGTCTGTGCCATAGGTAAGGGCTTTTCTTCCGTGCTGCTTCTATATCCCTTGCTCTCCTCGCGTATTCTGCTGCTCTCTCGAGCGAACTCTCATCAATCCGCCCAGCCTCGATACAGTACCAGGCCCAATTGGCCCAGGCTTCTGAGAGCTTGTTGTTCAATGCTGTGGCCCTTTCGAATTCAGCCAGGCCCTCATCATACTGGCCTTTGCTTGCCATGATCTTCCCCAACTCGTTGTGGGCACCAGCGATCTTAGGCGCTCTCCTAAATTCCTCAGATGCCATCTCCATTTCGTCGAGCTTTTTGTACGAAACACCTAGCCTGTAGTGAGCATAATCGTTTCTCGGATTCAGACCAATGGCTCTCTTGAAGTACCTAACTGCCTCTTGGGCTTGCCCCTTTTGCAGATACGCATTGCCCAGGGAAATATAGGCAAAATGATAATTCGGCTTCAGAAGAATGGATGCCTCAAATTCCTCAATGGCCTTATCAACTTGACTGGAGTTCAGATAGGCAGAAGCAAGTGCAGCATGGGCAAAGGCCTGTATTTCCTCATCGGGGGCTCCCAATTCTATTGCCCGTGCCGAATTCTCTCGAGCTAGTTGGAAATTGGCTCTGCCATTCTGCTTAACCATCTCAGCATAGACTGCTGCTAACCCACAGTGTGCTAAGGCAAGTAGCTTCCTCTGCCGATCCACTTCACTATCCTTTAGTTGGGCGATCACTTCGTTGAATTCCTCAATCGCATATTTGTACGCCCAGGGCTGGAACAGTTGATAGTAGGCAATCCCCAGATTGTATCCAGCCTCAACCTTGTACTCTGTGGCCGCCCGCTTGATCTCCTTGAATATCTCTCGCGCCTCACCAAATCTGCCAAGGGTATTATACACCATGCCCAGGTTGTACCTGGCTAGTGCGTAGCCGGGATCCAAGACAACAACTTTCTCCAGCTTTTCCGCCGCCTTCTCTAAAATGGCCAGATCGCTATCCTCCGTCTCGAACATCTGCATTTCCCGCAGGGCCTCGGAAAAGAGCTGCAGGCTCTTCCAAGATTTAGCCTGAAGGTTGGGACAGAGAGCGTAGAGGATTTGGAAAGCCAGTTTCTTTTCGAGTTCGGTGACTATGCTGAGGTCGTCGCCTTGCATAACGGCAGAGACCTCCCACACATGGACCACCTTCCCATCCCTGGTGTCTTTCATCTCAGCCGTCATTCTGAGGGTGTTGCCATACTTGTGCAGTCCGCCTGTAATCACCCTCTCTCTGAGACTGAACCAATTCCTGATCGTCGTGTAGATCTTACCCAGAGGCAAGTCGATGCCGCCAATCCCCAGCGAGTCGATTCGAGTGAACGCCTCACCTATAAGATTTTCATCCTGCTTGAGAACCCCGAAGGTCGGCACGTTCAGGTTCTCCGAAATGGCAAAGATGCCGTGCTGTCCCCGAAGATGTATCATCTTTGTCCTGCGCATGACCGACTCAATCGACCTGACCACAGACTCTCCAAGCTTCTTATCAGAGAAATCCTTGAAGGGCAGAATCAGATATCCTGGTTTCCGGGGAACCTTTCCTGCCAAAACAAATACGATGAAGCCCACTATTGCAATAAAGCTCAGCTTGATCAGATTCTCTGCAATCCACCAGGCTGCGTTCCAGCCTTCGGCTATGGCACTGGCAAGACGGTTGTTTTGCCTATTTACGACGCGCTGGAGCCCCTCTATGGCAAATGCTGATACGGAGTCTGGTTCCCCGGAGAGAACCTTCCCATACTCTTCGCGGGCCTCTTCCCATAAGCTTGCGTTCTCGTAGATGCAACCCAGTTGCAAGCGCATTGCACGCTCCGAATCCACATCTTGCAACTGATCAAGATCAGCCTGCACGCACCCTTGATTCAGGGTCAGTTGGTAATAGGCCGCTCCCCCACAGAAAATGAGTACTGCTAATACTATCAAGAATCGTTTCACCACTCTCTTACCTCCCTGTCAAGGCGGCTGAGGCCTCATACAAGATGTACGCTACGGCGTAATAGACGGCCAAAGCAAACACGTTCTCCCACGGCGGCCTCCACCAAAGCATGGTAAAGGTCAGGGCATACGGCAAGGCCCCGAAAAGCAAAAAGGGCCGCCTGCGCCCCCAGCGCGTGCGGGTGCGGTCCGAGATGTGACCGAACAGCGGGTCGTTGATATAATCCCAACTGCGCCCGATAAAGATCGCGGCTGCGGCAACGCCGGGCGCGATGCCGACGACATCGGTCATAAAGATGGCGAAATATGCCCCCAGGATGGTTGAAGTCAGACTAAACCCGGTATCCCCGACGCCGTACGCGAGCTTGGTACGGCGTGATAAACGATCTGACACAATAACCGCTCCTCATCGTTCACTGGCGTGTAGCAATGGTTCGACCCATTCGTCTATCTCACCGAGCTCTTCGGCCAGCATCTCCCGCACCATGGAGCTGAGCGTTCCCCTTTACAAAAGCACCTGCCGCACCATATCCAGTGCCCGGTTCACCAACCAGTCCGTGGCCTGCTCACTGGGCCCCTCGTACTGAAGGGTCTCGACGAGCACCTCCTGACCCGTATGGAGGGCTAGGTGCAGGGGATGTCGCTCCCTTGCATCGTCAGCGATGGGTGCCCGCGCCCATACTGCCAGGCAGAGGTCCACTCCCAGAAAGGCGCGTCCTTCCCGCGCCGCTGCCCGGGCTGCCTTGGCCGAAAAATCGCCCGCCTTCTTGAACTGAGGTCGGGGCAGATCCAAAATGTGGATCGCCTCCTCCACTTCGTCAACGATCAAGCTGTTTCCCAACACGGTGGGGCCATCCGACGCGTCAAAGATCTGACGGCTGACAATGCCATCCACCCCGCACTCTACGGTGCCCAGTGTCAACTCCCGTTCGGCAAGCATCCGGGCCACCGCCTCCGCGATTGTTTCCTCCCCCATGCCGTAGATCACCTCCCCCAGTCGCTACCTAACAAACTTTTTGTGATCCTCTTCACTCAAAGGCTACAACCTCGCCTCGGCTGCCAACTGTCGCCCCAGGTCAATGACGTCCTGCACAGCGGCGATGAGCATCTGGCCTGTTTCGACCGAGGGCGGCGGGGCGGGTTCCTCGTACTCGGCAGAAGGCGCCGTCAGTTCACGCACGCGAGCCAACTGCGCGGCCAGGTCGCCAGGCATACGGCCAGGCTCCACCAACTCGGCTTGCACCACACGAGCGCCAGGCAGATCGGAGCTGGGTTCGCGGTCTTTGAACAAGGTAAGGAACGACGACAGCCCCCAGCCCAGCGCCTCTCGGACGGGACGCAACATTTCCTCGGGGAAACCGCCTTGTAATACAACCTGGGCCAGTTGCAGGCGCTTGGCAGCGAAATCAAAGCCCTCCTGGGCCTTGCGCAACCGCCTCTCCAGCTCCTCACGACCGCTGGGGCCAGCGGGGGCTGGCATGGCCGGGGCACGGTAAACTTGGGCTTCCTCTTCGGGCTCGATGCGCTCCAATGCCCCGCCAGTGAGGGCAACCAACGCCCGATAGCCCTCCTGCTCCATCAGATGCAGACCTGGGGTAAGCTCGACCGAACCAAAATACTCGGCCAGCAACTTCTCGATCTGAGGGCGAAGCTCGGCGGGCTGTCGGTCAACCACCACCAGAGCGTTGCCATCACCAGCCACGCCCGGCAGTTGGGGCGCAGGCCGCACCAGCAGAATGCGGCCGGGAAAGCGGCCCACCAGCAGGTCGGCAAAGCCACCTAAGGTAGGGGCCTCCGGTTCAGCTTCCTCTTCGACTTCAGGTTCCAGCTCCAGCTTGACCTCGACCGGCTGGAGTACTTCGTCGAGCTGTTTCAGGAGACCTTGGCCGAGATCACGAAAACTGATTTCAGCCGGAGCTTCCTCGCTGCCGAAAATGCTGGCAAAGACGTTGCGCTTGGCCGCCAGGGTGTCCAGCATACGCTCTTCGATGGTGCCCTGGGCGATGAGATTGATGACGTTGACGGCCCGTGGCTGGCCGTGGCGGTGGGCGCGGGCGATGCGCTGTTCCAACACAGCCGGGTTCCAAGGCAGATCGAGGTTGACCACCAGGCTGGCCGCTTGCAAATTAAGCCCCACCCCACCGGCGTCGGTGGAGAGGAAGACACGGCAGTCGTCGTCTTCAAAGAAGCGTTCGATGAGCTCGCCGCGTTTAGGGGTGGGCACATCACCGGTCAGCTTGACGTGGCCCAGTTTGAGACGGCCCAGCACCGGTTCGGTCAGTTCCAGCATCCCGGTCCATTGGCTGAAGAGGATGGCTTTGTGGCCGTTGTTGGCTACCTCGTCGTCGAGGATGTGCTTCAACTCGCGCAGCTTGGGGGCAGTACGCTCGCGCTCTTTGGGTGAGAGATTGGGGTCGTGTAGAGCCAGGGCGTTGCAGATGATGCGCATCTTGACCAACGCCCCCAGCAATATCTGGCGCTCCTTGGGTGTCAGCGGTCGGCGGCGGGCGGTAGCTAACAATTTGGCCACAGTCTGCTGAAAGCCCTCGTAGGCGTCCCATTGCTTGTCGGTCATCTCGACGAAAAAGTTGCTGTCAATGCGTTCCGGCAGGTCGTGCAGTACCTCCTCGCGAGTGCGACGTAACACATAGGGCCCGATACGGTGGCGCAACTCATCCAGGTTCTTATAGCCGAGCACCTTGTACGACCCAGATGGACGACGCTCAACCTGGAAGTAGCGCTGGTTGAAACGCCACAAGGGGCCGAGGATCTTGGGGTCGAGGAATTGAAAGATGCTATACAGTTCGTCCAGGCGGTTCTCCAGGGGGGTGCCGGTCAGGACAAAAGCGTAGCGGCTGCGCAGCCGCTTGACGGCATCGGCTGTCTTGGTGCGCCAGTTCTTGATACGCTGGGCCTCGTCCAGTATGATGACGTCGGGGCGCAAGCGCTCGAACTCTTCCACATCGCGCAGCACCAACTCATAGTTGACGATGTTGAAGAAGGTGAGTTGTCTGTACAGCTCACGGCGCTCCTCGGGCCGGCCCTCAATGACAGTGACAGGGAACGAGGTGAAGCGGCGGATCTCACGCGCCCACTGGTGTTTGAGGGAAGCCGGGCTGATGATCAGCACTCTCTGGATGTCGCGCAGTTGGTGCAGCAGCGAGCAGGCGGCAATAGCCTGCACCGTCTTGCCCAGCCCCATATCGTCGGCCAGCATAGCCCGCCGGCCGAAAGTCAAGTGCAACACGCCGGTCTCCTGATAGGGATAGAGGCGGGTGGACAGCACGCTCAGGGAGCGATTGCCTCGTTCTACCTGTTCCAGAAACCATTCCTTTTGGCGCTGCACGGCTTCGATGTCTTGAAGCAGCTCAAGATGCGAGCGCACCTCATCGGTTACTTGCAGATGGGTGCGCTGGCGGCGGGGCAAAGCCTCAATGTCTGCCAGCAGAGCAGGCAGCGTCTGGATAAGAGGGCCCTGGAGCACGCCATCGGTGTCGAAGTAGCGACTCAGCATTTGGCGCAGCTTTTCCGGCCCCGGCAGGGGCAGCGAGACGCGGACAGTGGTCTGCTCAGCGTGACGCAGGTAGATTTGCGTTACTGGCGGGCTCTGGGCCGCCAGCTCGTCCCAGCGCTCGCCCAACCGCTCTCTGAGGTGGAGCAGGACACCTTCAATATGCTTGCAGGTGCCGATCAGGTTGGTCTGATAGTCAGGACATGTACAACTGTTTTGGAGTTCGGTGAGGGAGCGAATCTGGACACGATAGGTCCGCCCGGAGACCGATGTCACGGCAAAGGAACTGAAGACGGCATGAGCGCCACGGTTTTTGACGTGAGTGATTTCTCCCTGCGCCCGCTTACGCCGACGCTCAATTTGTTCCTGTACGTCAACCATAAGCTTTACCTCTCTTCCAATGT
>Ga0180433_10005842_pt1 | contig 16449 bp, 10 predicted proteins | sample SS_ome_8_FD_132980 | JGI IMG/M metagenome (GOLD analysis project Ga0180433, IMG submission 132980) | Hypersaline lake sediment archaeal communities from the Salton Sea, California, USA - SS_1_D_1 metaG | ecosystem: Environmental > Aquatic > Non-marine Saline and Alkaline > Hypersaline >... | reverse complement strand
TAGCAATTATTCAATTTTTAAATTATATGTGTATCCACAAATCTATAATCGAATAAGTACTCACCTGGCTCATTCATTATTTGCCATGTTGCCATATTAAATAATTCACTTAAACGAGTTGGACTATAATAAATGAAATTGTCTTCTTCTTGTACAATATCACCATTTTCTCTATACCAGAAACAGTATGGTTCATCTTGAAGACTACTAATAAAATCAGCCATAAAGAATACATTATCCTTTGAAAGCTCTTTCATTAATTTATAAACAGCTTCATCTGGAGAATTTACTCGAGTAACAAGAATTCGATTTGTTTCGTAGTGTTGGAAAACATAGATTTTTTTATGTGGTTCTCTTTTTTGTTCCACATAATTCTTGTAAATCTCAAGAATCAAGTTTTGCATTTCACGATTATATTCAGTTTCCTGTTCCCTTGTTCGATAATTATAAAGTCCTTCGTTGTTCAAAAAGAGGTCAGAAAAAATAGCCATGATTTGATAAAAAATAATAATAAGTTTAATCAATTTTTATTCACTATCTGAATCCGATATACTAACTAATTTCGGTTTGATTGCTTTTTTGGTTTCGGGCTTTGCTTTAGCTTTGCGTTGAATCGGTGCTTTAACTGGCGGTCCATAAATTTTCCACTTACGTTTCCAGCATTCTTGAATTGCTTCATCAAACACTTCTTTTGGATTATCAATAACAAATCCTAGAATTTGTGACACCGGTTCCACAATTTGTCCAGTAATATATATTTCTGGATCATATTTAATTCCATTTTCCTTCGCATACTTGGGATGCTCCACAATGTCTGCAATCTTTTGTTTTCTTGGTTTGGCTCTTGTATTGTACACTGGTGCATGCATTGCATAAATATAAGGAATTCTATCATTCGCGTTAACAGTTTCCCCACGTTGAACCATTCTATCTGCCAAACATTTATGTGCAATAGAACCTGGATTCTTGTATTCTGATCTAAGCGTGTTCGTAATAACTAGCTCATCAAATGATACTTTTTCTTCAATTAATTTCATTAGTTTTTTTCTAATGAAACCGAGAATATCTTCCGGATCAACTTGTACGTTTTCCATCAATTTGTCAAGAAGTCCTTGCATAATTTCTTTTGTGTACTTGCAGTAATTTCTTCTCTTGATTGCAAGTCCCATAACTTTAGGTTTGCCCTTTGTTGGATCTTCTTCATACAGAATACCGTAGTATCGTTTCTTTGTTACAATCAAGAACGGGAAGAATGTCTTTTCATATGCGAAATTAATAATTCCAGGTTTACCAATTGCGGCATTGATTTTAGTTGACATTTCATGACCAACTCCAATCGCAACTTTCAATTTCGCGATTCTGATTTCTTCTAGTGATTTCTTTTTGTCTTCAAGATATTCAAGTCCTTTGATTTTGTAGAAGTTAGAGTCAGTATCCCCATACACACACTCCACATTCTCAAATTCTGCTTCTGCCACATTCTTTGCTTTGTATAACATTTCTCTTCCCTTGGCAGTTGTGCATGCAGCAATATGTTTCAAGTAAATTGGACTTGTGGCTGCACCAGTCTGACCAAACATAGAATTTGCAACAACTTTGAATGCTAATTGTTCACAATCTAATAACAAAGCTTCCATTGCATTTTTAGCATTCTTCAGCTTTTTCTTAATTGCCTTTCTCGTATCAAGTAAATGCCCAACTACAATTGGGATTAGACCCTTGTTTGTGTCACCGTCATTTTGTACATATCTGCAATCTACTTGCTTACCATCATAATCTGTATAACTAACTGTTTCATATTTAATTCCTGGAAGATTATCATATTTCTTATCAATTACAAGCGTATCATGTGAAATGTTCCAACCCAATTGACAACTCGGATACAAACTATTGAAATCTAAAACTACAATTGGATCATAATACAGTCCACCATCCGTTTCAATAACTAGTGCTCCCTGAAATTGTTCTTGTTTCTTGAAGAGATCACGTTGTTCTTCTGGAGTATTATCATTATATGGTCGCTTGATAACAGGCATGATCATACCACGTTTTCTACACTCTTTTGCCATCAAACTAAAGATCTTAACTCCTTGTCCTCTGTAAAAGATATATTCCGTTGGAACAGTACAAACATTCGCCATCTTCATTGCCTTAACAACGATAGCTAGTTCGAATGCCAAGTCATGACAAAGCTCTGTATCTTTCAAACAATAAACTGCAATTTCGTGAATATTCTTTTTCTTTCCTTTATGATAATTTGCAAAAAGTTCCTTAGGACTCAAGTCTTCTTTGTGGTCTCCGGTAAAATGTTCTGCCACAGCATCTAGTTTATAAGAATCAAGTTTATGTTCTTTTTGAATTTCCTTCATGACATCCAATACAATTCTACCTTTCATGTCTACAAATTTGTGGACATTATCACCTAGAGCAGAACTACTTAATTTCTTTAATTCGAATTTAGATGGTTCATAAACACATCGAGACATTTCTAACCATGCTGATTCACATCTACGCAAAACAGCTCTGTCATACATATACTTGAAATCAAAACCATTACTATTGTATCCATAAATGAAATCTGGATCCATTTGTTGCATAAGATTACGCCATTTAATTAGTAGGTCTTTTTCTGATTTACATAAAACTATTTCACAACCTTCAATCGGTTTTGAATCTTTTAGGGTATGACAAACCTTGTAACAAGATTCTGTGTCAGGATATTTTCTAAATGTAGTACAAACCATAATTACTGCATCTTCAATTCTATTTGCTTTAGGAAATCCACCATCTTTGGAAGTACATTCAATATCAAAAGCAGCACACATAATTGGTGCAATTCCTTCAACATCGTTTGCAGGTTTGACACTCATAAAAGATGATCTAACTACGAAATTACATGTTGAATATTCTGGCTGGAGTTCAACAAAATCATTGACAGTAACCCAACCAGCCGGTTCAATTTTCTGAATGTGTAACCAACGCATTACTGGTTCAATATTACTTTCGTGACAAACGAATTGATGTGGTTCATTTGTTACTCCTTCAATTGCTAATGGTTTATTGAACATCCAGGAACACCTGCGCATTACCGTGTGATTATTGAATACTAGTCTAATAAATTTGAATTTCTTGTGATTAGTAAATCCTACCATTTTTTCTTTTTCCAGAAGTTTACACGATTTTTTCAACAAATTACCTTGGTAAAACCAGCCTCTACTTTTCTTACAAGTCTTACACCAACGTTCAGTTGGACCGAATGTGTGTCCACAAGTCTTGCAATTAGGTACTTCTAACATATTTTTCACAAATTTAACAAATTTCTTAGTTTTAGCTTCAGTAAAATTATCGGGCACTTCCACAAAGAAGAATGGTGTGAAATCGCAAATATTAACTTGAACTGTGTGACCGCCTTTAGTTACACCGAATAATTGAATTTTGTATCTTTTCTCTGAATCTGTAACACGTTCTTCTTCGGCTTCACTATCATAATCGTCTTCAGCATCGATATCAATATTTTCGTACTTTTCATCACTATGTCTGATGTTTGTAATTTGGAATGTAAGTGGATCAGTAAGTTTTTCCTTAGGATCGGCAAAGTTGGAGCGTTTCATCTTTTATTATATTTGATTGTCTTCTTTAATACTTTTCAATTTTCATCTTCTATGGCTTTTTTCTATTGATAACATATATGGCACTAGATACCGTTGCAGTTTGTGGGCTCTTGGGAGTTTTAATTGTAGTTGTTGGATGGTTAGTAGGTAGAATATATATTCCTGAATGGTTTAATCAAAAAAATATTATTAAAGTTAAAAGCAAAGTTGATGGACGAGAATGGAATGTACAAGGAGATTTACCATGTCCCGAATGTGCTGCTGATTCATTAGCTACTCTTAATCAAGACATTGAAAAACTTATAGAACACTTAAAACGTAAATATCCTAACGATCCACGAACTCATCGATTAATTACTAGATATGATCCTAATAGAATTTATGAAGGAAGACCAAGCCCTGGTGGTCTGGGAGATACTAGTTATACGCTTAATAAGGGTCAACGTTATGTATTTTGTACCCGTAGTGGAAGAGATACTGGTAAAATGATAGATGAAAACACAATGAAATATGTCCACCTTGGCCATGAGCTTGGTCACAGTATCTCGAGCTCCTATGGACACAATAAAGAATTTAATGAAAACTTTTTATGGTTATTAACAGAAGCAGCATCTATTGGATTATATAATCCTGTAGATTATCGTAGATATCCTAAAGAATTTTGTGGAATCATGATTAATCAAAGTATTTTACATTAATTTACATTCATTAAAATTTTCCAATCAAAATTAGAATCATAGTATGGAATTTCGATATTATTTTTTTGAAGTTCTTGAACAATAAATGAATGCATATTTTTCATATTAACAGTATACGGTACTATTATTAATGTTATACCTTTATCATTACATAATTTTTTCTTTATATCATCATGTCTTTGTTGTTTAATAAATTCTTCTTCATTTTTATGAAAGAACTTTTTATCTAAAAATTCATAATGTTGTATTCCATTATATTCAAATGCTAATCCAAGTTGTCTATTATAACCATCTAATTCAAGTTTATTCCCTTTTTTATTTAGTAACCATTTTGGTCTCTTAGTTGGAAATTTTACTCCAAATAACAATTCAAATACCTTTCTTGTTCTTTTTTCATTTAAATAAGCAGAACATTGTTTACACCAAGTATTTTGGTCTTTTAATGTATGAGGACGAGATATCCATTGATGACCTTCTTTACATTCAATAGTAAATTCTGAATAAGCATTTTGATATTGTCCATCAATTATTTTTCCACCCTTTTCATATACTACTTCATAAAATTCATTTTCAAGTCTATCTGTGCCATATGCACATCTTCTACACCATGCTCCTTGACGTATACGTCCAGGAGTTCTCGTAAATTGATGACCTTCTTTACATTCCCACTTCATTTCTGTTCTAATGTTTTTGTATTTAGTTTCAAGACACTTACCTTCTTTCTGAATTGCCCATTCATGCATTAATTCTATATTAAGTCTACGTGAATCATTTAAACCAATCTGAATATATGCACATTTAGGACACCAATGTCCTTTTTTAACTATAGTAGGATTTGTTTCCCATGTATGTCCTTTTACACATTGCCATTTAAGTTTTTCGGAAATACCATTATATTCTGTTGACAAACATTTACCACCTTTTTCTTCAGCTATTTTTTGACATTCTTCAAGAAATTTAGGAAATCTTCTTTTAGCACCAGCTTTACATGAACAAAATTTACACCATCTTCCTTCTTTAGAAATTCTATAAGCTCTTGTTTCCCATTCATGCCCTTCTTTACATTTTACAACAACCCAATAACGTTTATTTCTATAAAATTGTTTAATGAATGTTCCTTCTTTTTCAAGGATAACTTTTTTGGCGAGTTCAATGTGCTCCATTTTTAAATAAAAAAAGGAACGAATCTTTAAATATTTAATTAACAAACTTTTTCGCCTTCACAAGGTCATCTCTATGTTCAGTCAAATGACCTTTCAAAGCAGCCATAGACAATGTATCAGTAAATTCAATACTCTGAATAAAGTCTTCACAAGCATCTTCTTCATCAGGAAAGAATATCATAAATAATTTCCTTGCTTCTTCTGGTCGAACAGCTTCGAATTGTATGATATGATCAATTCTACCAGGTCTAATCAATGCTGGATCAAGTTTTGTAGTTTTATTGCTTGTGAGGATGAAAATACATCCATTTGGAGTATTAATACCATCAAGAAGTTGAAGGAGGTTATTAAATTTGTTGTCTTCTTTTTCCTTAATCAATGTTTCTTTGTCCTTTTCATTATTATTATTTGCGATTTTTGGACTTCTATCAATATCTTCAATTAAACATATATATCTGTCATACTCAAAATCGATAGATCTTGATTCTATTTTTTCAATTGGTAAATATATAATTGGTAAATCAAATTGACTTGCTAATAAAAATGCCAAACTACTTTTTCCAGAACCTGGAATTCCTTCAAGTAATAATCCTAATTTATATTGAATAGACATTTTTATGTACCATTCTTCATCTTCTATAAATTTCTTTACTATCATTGTGATATTCTCTTTAATCTTATTGGGTAATATGATAGAATTATAAGAAATTTTTCGTCTTTTTTTTTCTACACAATAATTATCATCTTTTCTAAAATAATTGTATTTATAAAAATTTTTATTTCTTTTTTCAAAATTGATAATATCTTCGAGCATATTATCAATAAATTTCTTTGTTCCAAATGGAATAGTAATTTCTACACTAGAACTCAAAGTGTGGTTTGTCTCTTTTAATGCTTTATTAACAAAAATCAATCTATTTTTATACCAATATATGTGCTTTCCTTCATTCAAATATTTTCCTTTCACTTTACTGTATAATCCCACAGAACGATTAATTATATTTTCTTTTACTGTATCCATTTTAATATTTGTAGCATTGATTTGAGTTTGTTGTTCTAAAAATAAATCCATACAGGCAAAATACCTAGAACCTCTATGAATTGAAAGTGAAACTACACATAATTCTTTGATAAATGTAAAACAACTTATAATAAAGTTTACAAATGGATTAATGATTACTGCGTACAATAAGGTTTGTTCAAAACTCATTTTAAAGTTTATATAAAATGATAGTTCAATTTTTTCACATAATAAATAAATGGTTCGTAATGATAAATTCGAACTAAATAATTACCCAGAATGGAAACCTGTTAAAGTATTTCAGATTACCTTTGACGAATCTCACAAAGAACGTTTAAAAGAACTTATAGTATTTGTGGGAAAACAGTCTGGAATTGTGAAGGAAATCTTGACTGCAATCAGTAAACAAGATTTAGAATCACAAAAATGGAAACCTAAGTTGAATGAAAAACAAAAAACAACAATTATCAAAACCTTTGGTTCTAATTGGATGGAAGTTTTAGGATTAACAAAGATTTCCGAATTCGGAAGTATGGCAGGAAGAGTTCGTTCTCAAGGAATTCCAGTCAGACAAGAAGGTGGAACCACAGCCGATATAGAATTTGCAGAAGCTGTTGAAAATGACAACGCAATAGAAGACCTCGATAAAGATGAATTTTTGGGTGACGAAGAAGAACCAATGACCTTGGATGATACAGAAATAGACACTATTATAACAGAAGAAGACATTGAACCATCAAAAGAAATTCGCATCGACGACGAGGAAGAACTTATATTTGAATCACAACCAGATTCTGAAGAAGAACTGCTACAATTAATTGAAGAAGCTGAGAAAAAAGAAAAAGAAGTAGCAGAGAAAAAAATTAGAGAACCAGAATTAGCCCCTATAAAAATAGAAGTTTTGGAAGCAAGAGGTGCATTTATTTCATTTGTTTTTGATTACATCAATTATTCCGATAATATTGAAACTATAAAAAAGAAGATTTATGCATATACAAAAATTCCTATGGTTGCACAAAATCTCTTTTATCTCAAGCCTTCAGAAACATTTAAGGGTGATCTTGAATCTATTAATCTTGAATTTACAACTTTCAATATCAATGAAAAAATGAAGGAATATCCATCAAGTATCCTCAATCTTTTTACTAAAAAAACAAGAAGGGATATCCTTGGTATTCCAATTGATGAAGACTTTATTCAGGGTATAGATATTGATAAATCATTATTCATTAAGGATAATAATCTTAAATTGCTAAATGAATATTCCGGTGTTGATAATGAGTTATATATGGTGGATTTTGTTGATTTAGTCAACAATCTTATTAACAATATTAAACTAAATGATATTATTGTAAGTAATCCCAATGTATTGCGTGATTTTTACAGTGGATTTGTAATAAAGTATTTTCCTGGTATTAAAAATAGTCCTAACTCACTCATTGCCCTGATAAATAGAAAATATGAACCAAGATTTGCCATCGGAACAATTATTCGTGATCAATCAGTAATTCAAAATCAAATTAATGCTATTACAAGTATTAATAAGAACGAACCTATTAAATATTTTAATCTTGATTCAGCATCAAGGAAAACAAAAATCCTTAGTACAACTTTAAGAATAGGTTATCCTGAAGAAATTGGTGTAGTTACATTATTAAAGAAAGAAAAGCTTTTTACTTACAGGAATCTTTTTGATTTCTTTGTTGTCAATGAATTTACACCTTATGTTAAGTATAAAGATAGACGTCAGAACAGAATTCATCACAAAGTGTTCAAGCCCTTTTACAATAATAATTTGAATTTAGTGAAGCGATCATGGTCAATGACTGAACCAGCCGGATTCAGTATTAAAATGAGGATGTCAAAAGATCCCGCTAAAACGACGTATAGTAACTTTGCTACTGTTAATATTTTCGAAGACGGAAGAATCGAAGTAAAAGCAACATGGGCTGATGTAGAAAATGCGAATTTACGCAGTTTAATGGAAGTTGTGGAAACATTGCGCGAAGTAATTTACCAGATTAATGATGTTGGACCAGCTATTTTCGAGAAAACCAGAAAAAGAATTCCGATTCCTAATGAGTTTAATACACAAATTGCCAGCATTAATGTCAGTAAAGAGTTAGAAACTAACATGTCTGAACAAGATTATAAGCGATTAATGTTATTTACAAACATTTTTAATGGATATTGTGTTATTGATACCGAACGTCGTATTGACCTAGAAAAAAATTCATTCAGTATTTATTGGAGATACCTGCGCACTTCTGCCGTTTCTCGGAAGGGTCCAAAGATAAGAATAAGAGGTCGTAATGAAGTTTTAATTAATCTAACTCGCGAAATGATTACTGATAAATCGTTCAAAACTATTAGAGGAACTGTTGTTGAAATGGTTGGTGGTGAAATTCCTAAGATTGTTATTAATGGTGCTCGTGGAGTAAAAGAGGTTAATAGAATTTACAATTTTTATTCGAGATTCCTTTATGTATTCAAAAATATTGATAAAATTCTAAAACAATCAGAGTTTGAATTTGTTAGAGCACCTTATCAAGTATATATGAAACAATTGAAAAAACCAAAAGAAACTGATATTGTGAAAGGAAAACGTATTAAAAAGGTGAGAAAACTTCAGCAATTAGATCCGAAGCTTTTTGATTTTAAATCTAAAGGTGATAAATTCCAGTTTTATTCTAGAGTTTGTCAATCAAAACAACAACCAATCGGATTAACTGATAACGAACTGGTAGATTATAAAAAAAATAATAATCCAGAAGAAATTCTGAAATATTCAAACAAAACTAGACCAGGGCAGAAAGTTAATTACGTTTGTGAAGATCCTATTTATAGATTTCCTGGATTTATTCCTAAAGACAAACATCCAGACGGGTTTTGTATGCCATGTTGTTTTAAGAAAAGTAGTATACATAATCCACGAAGTACTAATTATAAAGTACATCAACAATGCATGAGGGAAGAAACTGGTCAATCATTAAGTCCTGAAGAAGATCTTGCAAAAGAAGCAGCCAATAAAAGATATATACTTGGTTGGAAATCAGAAGAAATAGAAGTAGGGAGATTTAGCTTTTTACCACCTGATCTGGATGAATTGTTGAATACTCCAAAAAAATGTGTTATAAAGAACAATATGCTTCAAAAAAATTCTGAATGTTATCTTATTTCTGGTATGTATCAGGATTCTCAATCATTTCCTCGAGCAATTGCATCTGCATTAATTCCAGGAAATACTGTCGATGAACGTTCTAAAATTCTTAGTTTTTGGGAAGATACAGTTGATTTTCTAAGAAAACATCCAAGTATTTTTAATGTTTTGGAACGTGGAGAAGTAAGAAGACGATTTGGAAATATTGAAAATTACTTGAACTATCTTACAAGTGAGGAAACCATTGATGACATTTGGACAAAAGATCTTCTAAGTAATTACAATCCTCTTGGTGATCCAATAAACATTGTTATATTTGAAGAAACACCTAATGGAAAATCTGTGAAAATTACTTGTGACCAAGATACATTTAGTTTTGTGGAGTTACTTAACAAACATGATAGACGTACTGTGTTTATTATAAAGTCGAGACAATCAGAACAAAGAATATTCTATCACAATATAAACTTTATTCGAACAGATTCTAGTTCAATACCTAAATTAGATATTCAGAAGTCCTTTGTTTATGGTAACCCTATTTTGAACAAAGTTGTGGAATTATTTAAAGACTTATGTGGAATTAGTAACGATGTATCAAAGAAATTTACGGATTTTATGGATAAATTTGGTGCACAATTTATGATTGACGCAAAAACATTAGCAGACATTGTAAAAGACACGAAAAAATATAAAATTATTGGACAAGTACTGAGTTTAGATAAACAAAGAATTCGGTATGTTGTAATCGATAAATTTAGTTTTCCAGTTAATAATACATCTCTTCAATTAATTAACATTCCTGTAAAAAATGAACCGCTTATTAGGGGTGATATTGAAGATGTAATGGATTTTATTAAATTCTTAAGCAATAAGTTAAGTATTGATATTAACATTCAAAAGAAAGTAATAGATAAGAAAAAGAATGTTATTGGATTCTTTCTTAATACTAATTACTTTGTTCCAGTAAAGAAAACTCCAGAGTCCAAGGTTAAATTACCGAAAAATGTTGGAACTTATGAATTGAGAGTTGATCCAGATGAAATAGATAAAAATATTCTTAGTGGTCGTACAAAGGCTGATGAACGAGTCAAAGAATCAAAGAAAATTAATTTCGAGAATGAAGTATTCCAAACATTATTATTGGAAATTAGTAGAAAACTTTTTAATGAAAGAAACACTTTGGTAAGAAATAAAATTATAAACTTGACAAAACAATATCCATTAAGAAATAGCAATGATTTCAGACTAATTAAGAATAGACTTATCGAAATGAATTTGAGTGTAAGTGATTTTGAAAAATTAATCGAAATAATAAAGACTATGTTTAAAAATAAACAGATTTTCAAAGACTATAATCAAAAGAATCTTGATATTCTTGATGAAGAATCATTTGATTTTGATAAAAGATCTGCTAAAGAAATAGAGAACATTATTGTTACAAAACCTACAAATAAAGCAATAAAAGAAATAAGAGAAATACTTGAAAAAATAGCAAAGGACATTATAATTATAATGCCTGATGGTAGTCAAGAATTAAATAAACATATTGATAAAATTAGAGGTAAAACAGATGATGAGAATTTGATTGAAACTTGTTTAGATAACACAATTAAAGATGCTTGTAGTGCTCCACAATGTATATGGTCAGGCAAGAAATGTAAAATTGTGATTTCAAGTTCGTTGTATAAGACTTATATGAAACAATTGACTGAAGAAATAACAAAGAATGAGTTACAAAGGTTTGATATTCTTGGAAATAATTTAGATTTAGTTATTGATAGATCTAAATTTGTTAAACGTCCAACAGAACTCATATTTGAAACAGTGCCTCGTATAATTTTCGAACATCAATTAATAAAAAAATGATTAATCTTGTTATTATTTTTTTACATAAACAAATGAACTTACCTATTGAGATCTGGTACAATATGTTCTCTTTTTTGAGTCAACAAAATCAATCAAAGTTCAGTAGTTTATGGAACTTACATAACTTATGTGCAGGAGAAATAGAATTGATGTGGTATTCAAATGATTTGTGGTTTGATTCTGCTTATAAAGGTTATATCAAATTGATGAAACTCTTGATTAAAGTCGGTGTTAATGTGAATAAACAAGATATTTATTTACGTAGAACAGCTCTACATTATGCATGTTTTTTTGGTAAAAAAGAAATAGTAGAAATCTTAATTAAAGCTGGTGCTAATGTAAATATTCAAGACAATTTAGATGATACAGCTCTTCATTTTGCAAGTAGATTTGGTCACAAAGAAATTGTTGAACTCTTGATTAAAGCTGGTGCTGACGTTAATATTCAAGAAATTGATGGTAGTACAGCTTTAGATTATGCAAGTAATTGTGGTTATAAAGAAATTGTAGAACTCTTAATTAAATCTGGAGCTAATGGTGAGTATTTTAAAAAGAAATAATATCATTTTGTGACTTGTGAAATAAATCTTTTAGCTATTTTTTTATAATTATCTTTTTCCTTTCTCGATTTCTTTTTATAAAATGATAATAATAATTTTGCTCTATGTATCTTATTTAATTTAATCTTATGTTTTCCTAAAAAGTTATAAAATAAAGCATCCCATATCTCAAGACCTTCAGAATTCCGTGGATAATTACTCATTTTTAGTAAATAATTAGATGTACTAATATATGGTTTACTTGTCATACTTGTATCGGAAAACATAGCCATACCATATACATTACCAATCATAACCCAATCATAAGAATCCACTGCAAATTCCATAAACCATTTATAAGCTTCGTCTGGACTAATACCACAAAGATTCATTAAATTACCAACAATCATTAATCGTTCAATATGGTGCAAATACCCCCTTTCAAAAGCATTTTTAATTGTATCATCAAGGGGTTTTATTCCAGTTGTACCGATATACCAATCTTTTGTTAATTTACGTTTATTTCCAAGAAAATTGTTTGTTGAAGGAAAATCAAATACATAAACATATCTCATAAATTCTCTCCATCCAATAATTTGACGAACAAAACCTTCTAGATCTTCTAATGATGCTTTTCTCGATTTCAATACTGTATTTAAAACATCCATTGGTGTAATTAATCCAGTATTTAGTGAACTTGATAAAATACTGTGAAATAATGACCAATTATCATCGCGAATAGCATCTTGATATAATCCAAATTTATCAAGCTTTTCTTTGACAAATGCTTTTAAAAATTTATCAGCTGAATTATGATTAGTTGGATAATTAAAAGTATCAGTGGTTCCATACCAAGACTTGAAATTCTTATTAATGTATTTTTTTGCATCTTTTATATACTTTGATTCAGTAATATGTGGAACTTTAGGAATTTTCTGATCATTAGGTAATGATTTCCTATTTTCTGGATCATAAGACCATTTACCGCCTTCAGGTTTGTTTTGTTTATTTAATAGTATATTTAGCCTCTTTCGTTGCCATATATAAAAGGATGTTTGATTAAATTTATTAGGATTAGGTCTAAATGATGTATCATATTCTGTCAAATCCTTCGTAGAACATATAAACAATGGAGATTCATACCATTTTAGTTCAATTTTAGCTTTTTTTAACTGGGATTCAACACGATTACTTAACAATTCGTCAACAGGATCTATAAAATGAACAATAGTAACTTTATCCTTTTTTAAGGTTGAGGTAAGTTCTTTTGCTGGATAATCAAAATATCTTGTTTTATAACCCTTTCTTTTTAATTTATCGGAATATTCTTTCATCGAAGCTCTGTAAATAACTAGTTTGTTTTTGTGGAATTTTATTTTACGTTCTGGATCCATACCAAAAAATGCTGGATCTTCAATAAAATACAATATTCTGTCTTTTTTAATTAGTGGATTTTCCTTCAAGATATTGATTGGATAAATAAAGGAAACTTCCATTTAGTTATTAGATTGAAAAAAATAATATGTTATCATGTATCAAATACGATTTCCACCATTTTATTATTACTGTCAGGAATACCAAGTCGACGAAGAACCATTTCTTGATTAATACAAAGTCCATCTAAATTTGTGAGAGTTCCGCAATAAAAGTCACCAACTTGATTATTTATTTCTAGATTAAGAAGTTTTCCTATAACTAAAGTTGTTAAAGTTGAATGAGCACTTGTTGCTAATTGTTTTTTATTACCTTCACAATCATCTATATGAGGACTTATATATCCCTCCATCATAATAGTAAATCTTTGTACAGACCCATTAACTTTAGCTACAACATTAATCATATCACCATGAATTACTCGAGTTACGCGACAAACACATTTAAATCCAGTTAAATTGAATTTAGGTGTATCATCATTGTATTTCCATAAATTTTTATTTTTCCAATAGAGATATTTGTGACGAATAAGTTTTAATAATAATACCATTAACATAAAAATAAAAATACCTTTAAAATCTTAATCAGAATACATTGTTCTGGATATTTTGGTTAATACCATTTTCAACTAAAACTTCTATAATATTTTCATTATTACATAAAAATGCCCAATGTAGAGCTGTATTACCATCATTATTTTGAATATTTAAGTCTGCACCAGCTTTAATTAAGAGTTTGATAATATCTTTACAAATACTATGCTGATGTATACATACATAATGTAGAGCAGTATTACCACTTCTTCCTTGAATATTTATATCAGCACCAGCTTTAATCAAGAGTTCAACACATTCTTTATGATTATTATAAGCTGACCAATGTAAAGCTGTATAATCACAATAATTTTGTTTATTTACATCAGCACCAGCTTTAATTAAGAAATTCATCAATTTGGTATACCCATTTTTAGCAGTATCAAACCACAAATCATTTGAAGACCAAACTAATTCTATTTCTTCTGTACTTAAGTTGTGTAAGTTCAATAGACAACTGAACTTTGATTGACTTTCTTGAGTCAAAAAAGAGAACACATTGTACCAGATTTCTGTTGGTAAGTTCATTTGTTTATGTAAAAAAATAATAGTTCAATTTTATTCAACAACAATAATATTATCTGTATCTTCTGTATTGAATGTTTCATTATACATTTTTTCTTCAATACTATCCTTTATAACAAATCTAACTACTTCTAGATTGCGTGTTTGTCCAAGTCTAAAACTTCTAGCAATCGCTTGGGCTTCGATATCTTCTCTATGTTCCTTTGTTCCACCAACTGGATTAACAATAACAATCTTATTTGCCTTTGTTAAATTAGTACCATGACTAGCGTATGAAGAACTCAACATAATTAGTCTATGATCTTTAGTATGATTGAATCTTCTAATTGCTGCTTCTCTTGAAGCTTTATTTCCCTTACAAACTGCAGTTTTAATACCATAAGTTTCTAGTAACTGTCCAATTCTATTCATTATATGTTCCCATTCAGCGAATAGAATAATGTAATTCTCAGGATCCTTAAGAGTTTCGCGAATATACAAAATAAGTCTTGCAATCTTAGATCCAACCTTCCTGTATAGTTGTGCATATTCAGAATTATCTTCTTCAATTTCTTGAGTTGCTGTCTGACTTACTACATAAACATCATCACGTGCAAGAGATTTTCTACAAGTAGGGCACAATCTATTATTGCCTGAATTCAGTGTTTCATTAATACATTCAGTACAGAAGATATGTCCACATTTTGTCATTGACATAGATTCTTCTATATTTTCTGAATCTTCACCAATAATACCATAACAAATCGGACATTCAATACCATCATCTCCATGCATAATAGCATTAAGATTATCATAATACTTCAATGATGATTCAAGAGTATCAACTATATCTTGTCTTTCATTTTTCTTCTTTTCTAAAGTTTTGTATTCTTTTTGTAAATCTGAAATAATATTATCAGAAAATCCAAGATTAATTGCATTTTGAAGTTCCATTTCTTTTTGATTGAAATGGTTTTTATAAAAGGTAAGGTCATTCTTATTTTTTATTAAAGGTTGTTCAATGTTCTTCCTCATTTCTTTAATAATATCATCAAATGACTTACATTTATCTAATTCAGTTGGTGTAAATGGCGAACAACAGAATTGTCTTAAGAAAGTTTCTCTTGCCCGTCCTGTAATCTTTGATTGATAAATTAGTCTCTCTTGTTTTGTAAATTTAACCCAAATAGTCTTTTCAATAATCTTAATATTTTTTAGTGGTGTTTCGGCTATTGTACTACTAATAGTATTACGTCGAAAAACATTTTTACTAAGTAAATGATAAATTGCTTGTTTGTTTTTAAACAATAATCGTGATTCTTTATAATTTTTTGTTAAAAATCCTATGATATTCTGCAAATTATCTATATTTTCGAATGGAGTGCCTGAAAGACACCATCTAAACTTACTATCGAAAAACTGACTTAAATACCATCTTGCATGATAATTTCTTCCAGCCATCCATTCCTGGCATTCATCAAGAATAATTCTATTCCATCTAAAATGCAATAAATTAGCATATGACTTGTCTAATAAATTAAAGTCTCCACAAGTTTCCTCAATAAAAATTCTCGCAGCCTTTTCATATTCAAGCTGAGATTTATTTCTACTGTATCTATTACTTTCCGAACCATAAACATAATTAAACATGTTATTCAATTGATCATTCATTGATTGATTGAATAAGTACTGGTAAGTAGTGATAACAAAGTCGGCATTAATAAGGTCTGCGTAAGTATATTTTCTATAATCACGGACATCAGAAATACAGATAATTACTGGCTTAAAATTTTTCTTGAAATTAAACTTCTCAATTTCACCAGCCCATTGCCTGCTAATATGATTTGGTACCATAATAAG
>Ga0180433_10005841_pt1 | contig 16451 bp, 15 predicted proteins | sample SS_ome_8_FD_132980 | JGI IMG/M metagenome (GOLD analysis project Ga0180433, IMG submission 132980) | Hypersaline lake sediment archaeal communities from the Salton Sea, California, USA - SS_1_D_1 metaG | ecosystem: Environmental > Aquatic > Non-marine Saline and Alkaline > Hypersaline >... | reverse complement strand
CTTGAGTGGCATTGACCGCGGGACAAGTTATGATGCTCAGAGTGTAGGGCTTCTCAAGGAGGTTTCCCTTGTCATCCCGAATAACCGGAACATAAGGAGAATAGATGACATAGTCTGTGTATAAGGGATCATAATTTTTTCGGTGATAATCATACATGGGATTAGACCGGATGCATTCGAAAAGACAGGAGGAACGGGTCAGATATTCCTCTTGGGCTCGGGCACCGCTGAGAAAACCACCCCCGGGATGAGTGGCAGAGGCGAAATTCAAGGCTGCTGGCCTGAAGCCCTCATCAAGAAGACGTTTTGCAGCAGAGAGAGTTGTTTCATTGTTAACATCGATTTTTGTATCATGGGAACATGGTCTTTTCTCAGAGAGAGATCTTTCGGGAGGGTAAGAGACAGTTCCTTTCACTGCTTTAGATATCATAGGCTGGATATCAACAGTTTTTCCTGTGGATGTGGTGTAGTGACCTTTTTCTCCGATCATCAGAGCTTCCCGGCCGAATTGAGCTGCCAAGGCTCTATCAATTTGTTGACTCACAAGAACACTCCTTTTTTATAAATTAATAATCAATCATAGGCATTTTATACATTAAATAACCTGATTTTACTATCATTTGCCCCACAACTGGTTTTTTAATAGTATTTGGAAACTTATAAATGGGTAAATGGATAAACCGTACCCAATTCTTTCAATTCTTTAAGAAGAGAGTATTTCGGAGTGGTTAGCAAAAATTCACTTTTTTTGCTTTATTAGGTGATGATTAATTATTCATAGGATCAAATAAGGTCTACTTATATTTAATCGCAATAGCACATAGATCTTTAAGGGGAGCTGCCAAGAGCATACTACTAACAGGAATAATGACAGTACCCCGAGAGCGTTCACCTAACAAAATTATTGCATCAGCTCCCAACTCCATTGCTTTTTCTCTAAGATAAGCAACGCCATATTCTCTAGTTTTCTTATTAAGTCTGATTGAAATTTCAGCAATCTCTATATAGTTTTTTTCTACAGGTTTTGTGTGAAGAACATCTATTTGACTGGTTGGGCGGAAGGAATCTGTTGTATATCGCATGACATGGACTTTTGATTTTGGGACACAACTTGTAAAAAATAAAAATATTGTAATTATTAATACGAATTTCCTCATTTTAATTTCACTTTCTAAAAGCCTTTTGAAAATTTACATTACTTTTATAATGCTGGCAAATCTTATAAGAAATACTATTTTTCATAATATAAAACAATTGGCCGCAATTTATATTTAACGGCTGGATGTTCAGCAAGAAGAGCAGCAACATATGCAGGATTAAATTCAGAAAAATTCTGTCGAATTTCTGCTCTAGATAATTCACTTTGAAAAATCAATTCTGAAAATGTATTTTCAATTGTACTTCTTTTAATCTTCCTCTCTTTACCTGTAGAATAAGGAATGATGGTTAATTTGTCACTTTCAACAGTTGAAATATAAAAAGGTTTTTTTTGAGATAGAGTCTTTATAATTTTACCTTCAATCGATGAAAGTAATTCCCAAATATTCACATTAATTCCTTTTTGGCAAATTTGGATAATACCTGAATTGAAATTTTGATCCCATGCATCTATATACTTTTCGATTCAATAACATATCAGTAAGTATCTTGTTTTTCAAACTTTTTATTATTCATTTTTTCTCTCTACTATCTCTTCAAAATAATCTCTTTTAAAAAGCCTGTTCTTGCATAAAAGGCCCGGGAAGTACTTCCATGACCAGGACCTTTTGTTCGAGGTTGTATATAGACTCCCATTTTACCGGTCAGTTTTTCAAATCCTTGATAAATGATTGTATCCCGCACTAAGTTGTAATCTTCTTTGACTTGGTTATAGATTTCAACATCCGTTAAGTCAAAGGTGTTTACAGAGTGTAGGACGGAGGAAGTCTCTTCTTTATTTATCCATATACGTGCAGCTATCACACATTTTCTTAACTTTTTCAACAAATGGCTTTCTTCAAATTCTGTCTTTTCTAAATCTAAAGGATTTATCATCGTGATGGCCATTGTTTCTTTTACAGTAAGAGAGCCATTTTTAAGGTACTTGAGAGAAGCTACTTTTAATTCCCATGTGCCATAATTGGGTGCTTGGGAAGCATTTAAAGGAAGCCCTAAATATCTCTCTAGGACATGCCCTGCCCATCCTTTATTCTTCTTTCCGCCCTTAAATACAGTCACATCATATATTTCTGCAAGCCTACGTAAGTCTTTACCTACTAATTTTTCAAACTTTTTTATGGCTTCTTCTCTTTCCATGGAGCCCCCGAAACAAACTTTATATAACATTTAATTTTATTTGTCCATAGTGGTAAAATACAAGTGTGCCCAATGGAATTAAAATCGTCTCCCAAATCTCCATTAAAGGCAAAACCATTCCTTAAGTGGGCCGGGGGAAAAACTCAGTTACTAGATGAATTAAGCAAGAGGCTTCCCAAAGACATAAAACAATCCCAAACCATAAAGAGATACTGTGAGCCATTCGTCGGAGGCGGCGCTTTTTTCTTTTTTTTAAAAAATCATTATGAAGTAAAAGAGTCTATTCTTATTGATTTAAATGAAGAGCTTATTTTAGCCTTTAGAGTTATCCAGTCCCGCCATAAAGAATTAATCGATTCATTAAAGAAGACAGAAAAAAACTACTTAGCAAAAAATGATGAGGAAAGAAAAAAATTCTATTATGAAATCCGCACTAAATACAACAAACAAAAAACAAACTTTGACTACAAAAAAGAAAACAAGCCCTGGATAAAAAGGACAGCATACCTAATATTTCTTAATAAAACTTGCTTCAATGGTCTTTTCCGTCTCAACAGTAAAGGTGAGTTCAATGTGCCTTTTGGCAGATATAAAAATCCAACCATTTGTGACGAGAGAAATTTAAAAGAAGTCCATAAATCACTCCATGATGTCAAACTCATTTCCGGTGACTTTGAAAAAGCTGATAAATACATAGAGAAAGAGACCTTTGTTTATTTTGATCCTCCCTATAAACCCATAAGCAGATCCTCCTATTTTACTTCTTATTCTAAAGGAGGCTTTACAGACTCAGACCAGAAAAGGCTCTCTCAGTTCTATAAAAAAATGGATAAAAGAAAAGCCTATTTACTGCTAAGCAATTCAGACCCAAAAAATGAAGATCCTGAAAATGATTTTTTCGATAAATTGTACAAAGGGTTTACAATTGAGAGAGTTGATGCAAATCGATTCATAAACTGTGATCCGAAAAGAAGAGGTTCTATAAAAGAACTTATCATAAAAAATTACTAAAGTGAGAAAAAGCCATGATAATTGACGTTTATTCTAAGTGCTTAAACATGGACAGATTTGAAGATATTGTTGAACATTTTCATGACACCATAATAGACACCAACAGAGACCATAAATTTTTTGTTGATTGGGAGAAAATAAAAAACAATGTCAATAAGCACCGGATAGAATTCAATATCTTAAATTCTTTAATTGGAAGTAAAGACTTTGACAATGACTTGATTCAGATTCTCTCAAAATACCCTGAAGTGATTCCATGCATCCCTATTCTCCTAGCCTTAAGAGACATGAAGCTTAAAGTCATAGATGACTTTTATTGTTCTTATATAGATATTGTTGAATATGACTTTAAAAAGAGAAAATTATCCTCAGCCGAAATAGAGGATTTTGTTGAATTCTTTGATAAAACAGGGCTGAAACACTTTTTCACTCATTTATCATCCCGGAGTATTGAAGACTATGTAACCGGCGTTGAAGTGGGTATGGACACTCATGCCAGAAAAAACCGAAGCGGGAATGCCATGGAAGTGGTTTTAAAACCACTTATTGAGAACATCAATCAAAAGCTGGGTATTCGTCATATGCTCTTCCAAAAGCAGTTTAAAAAGTTACAAAAAGAGTTTGATATTAGCATCTCACCTTCATTAATAAACAGAAAGGCTGATTTCATAATTATCAAAAGCAAAAACAAGGTCATTAATATAGAAGTCAATTTCTACTCTGGCACTGGATCAAAGCCCCAAGAAATCGTAGACTCTTATATTAATCGCCAGGAAGAGCTAAGAGAAAATGGCTTTAAATTCGTTTGGATAACAGATGGTTATGGCTGGAAAGGCCAAAAAAATCAGATCCGGAAAGGCTTTGAAAAGGTTGATTATCTATTGAATTTAAATTTTGTAAGAAAAGGTGTCTTAGAGGAAATATTATGCCAAATTTAGACAAATTCAAAAAAGAAACCACCACTTTATGGTCCTTTCCAGAGAGAGGAAACTGGGCCACTCATAACCCAAAATTCAGGGGAAATTTTGCTCCCCAGATCGCACGAAATATCATTTTAAAGTATTCAGAAGAAAATGATACCGTTTTAGATCCTATGGTTGGCGGCGGAACAACTTTGATTGAAGCTAAGTTATTAAATAGACAAGGGTTGGGCTTTGATATAAATCCAGAAGCCGTGAAGCTCACCAGGAAATGTCTTCAATTTGATGGAAGCAACAGTAACCAAAAAGTAGAAGTAGGCGATGCAAGAAATTTAGCAAAGGTAAAGGATGGAAGTATAGACTTAATCCTAACTCATCCCCCTTATATAAATATAATCAAATACTCAAACGGAGAAATAGAACAAGACCTTTCCAATATATCAAGCCCTATTAAATTCTGTAATGAATTTGAATCAGCCATCCGTGAATTTTACAGAGTGCTGAAGCCTGGAAAATACTGTGCCATTTTAATAGGAGATACCCGGAAAAGCCGGCATTATGTCCCTCTAGCTTTTTATGTTATGCAGCTTTTCTTTAAAAACAAATTTATCCTCAAAGAAGATATCATCAAATATCAGCACAATTGTGAGTCCACCCCCTATTGGAAAGCAAAAGCAGAACAGTACAACATATATCTTATTATGCATGAGCATCTTTTTGTTTTCAGAAAGCCCGAAAAGGATGAAGATGTGATTAAGTTTAGATATAGTAGGGGGTTGTTTTAAGGATTTTTTCAATTTTCTTACAATTTCTTAATTCTAATAAATAGCAACCACTGAACCCCTCCCTATTCTTATCTTGACCTTTCTCCCTCCTCTGTGATATTTTTTCATCTTGGAACCAGGAATAGGCAAAAAAGCATTAACATATAAAGTAATTAAGAATTAATCTTAAAAACCATGCGCTTCTTTGTGGGAGTCACAGATAACAACTGGTATGACTTCCTCTCCAGCCTCCCGGATTGTGATGAAGTGAACTTCTGGCAGCCTTCTCCAGCCACTCCTTTCCGCGCCATCGACCCCGGAGAGCTTTTTCTTTTCAAACTCCACAGTCCTTTGGATTTTATCGTAGGCGGTGGCGTTTTTACTCGATACACCACTTTACCAGTGAGCTTAGCTTGGGAAGCCTTTGGAGAAAAAAACGGGGCTTCATCCTTTCAAGAGATGAGGTCTATGATCTTATCAAAAAGAGACCTCCCTCAAAATACCAAAGAAGATTTCAATATTGGATGTATCATACTCACACAACCCTTTTTTCTGGATAAAGACTCTTGGTTTCCTCCTCCAAAATGGAGTAAAAATATTGTTCGAGGAAAGGGCTACAGCTTAGAAGAAGAAGCTGGGAAATTCATATGGAAGAAAATACAATATTTTTCAGAACAAAAAGACCAAAGAGCCTTACAGCTTAAGGAAATTTTGGATGAACATCAGAGATACGGAAAAGATCAGATCATAAAGCCTCGTCTTGGGCAGGGTTCTTTCCGCATATGTGTCACTGATGCCTACAAGCGCTCCTGTGCCATCACAGGAGAAAGAGCGCTTCCTGTCTTAGAAGCTGCCCATATCAAGCCTTTTTCTGAGAGCGGACCGCATCTGGTTCAAAATGGTCTTCTCCTTCGCTCTGATCTCCACAGACTCTTTGACAAAGGATACATGACTCTAACGACTAAACTCAATATAGAGGTGAGCCGGCGCATCAAAGAAGAATTTGATAATGGAGAATATTATTACACCCTGCACGGGAAAAAGCTGAGACATCCCGCACACCTGGATGATAGGCCAGAGAAAGAATTCATAACCTGGCATAATGATAAGGTTTATTTGGGATGAATAAGAGGCATTATATAAACTATTACAAATTACATTATATTCTTTAAAGTTAGTTAAGCTTAATAGATTTCGATAAGTCAAACAATGAAACAGAAAAACCAAGATATTAAGGATATACCTTCACTTAAGAAATTAAAAAATGATGTACATGGAATGCGTATCCTTTCAAAAACAACAAAGTTTTTTGAAAAACTTGGAATTAAGAATACAAAATTTTCAAATGTTTTGGATAGATTTCCCGAATTAGAAAAAATAACAAAGGAAATTATTGAACTGCCTGACAGATTCAATAATCATTTTTCAAGACATGGCTGGATTGCATATGAATCCATGAATTTTGAACTAATGAAAAACACAGTGAATCTAGCCGATAAGGAAAAACTTGAAGAAGCAGAAGCTATATTGGTTGAGCAATTTGATGAGTCTAATCTCGATTTTAATCTTATGAAAATGAAAGCTATTCAAGAATATCTAATAAGGGAAGACCTTATAAAAAAGGCAATGACAGATTATTTATCCGAACGTTATCATGCTTGCATTCCAGTTATCCTTAGCCTGATTGATGGAATAGTCAATGATATTGAACAAAAAGGCTTTTTTGCCCAAGGAGTTGACTTGACTGCTTGGGATTCTATTGCAGCTCACAGCTCAGGATTACAAGAACTTGCAAAAATATTCAATAAAAAACGTAAGAAAACTACTGCTGAGACAATTACAGTTCCTTATCGTCATGGAATAATCCATGGTCGAGATTTAGGATATGATAATAAAATTGTTGCGGCGAAATCGTGGGCAGCTCTTTTTGCTATTCGTGACTGGGCTCTCGCAGTGAGAAACAAAGGTGAGAATCAGAAGAATGAAGAAGAAGCGAGAAATATCCTAGAATCATTAAAAAAAATGGCTGAAACAGAGTCTTTAAAGAAAAAAATTAAAAAATGGGAACCAAGAAAAATTGAGATAGGTAGAGATTGTCCTCGCTCTGGAGAGCCAAAAGATTATGCAAAAGGAAGTCCTGAGAGAGCTATAGTGGAATTCTTGCTGTATTGGCAAAACCGTAATTATGGTCTGATGGCTCATATTATAAAGACATTTCGGGATGAACCAATTAAAAAATTCGCAGGATACATCCGTGAATTATTCCAAGCTCATTCCTTGAAAAGTTTCTCATTAATAAGGATAGCTGATTTTGCACCCGCAGCTGCTGAGATTGAAGTTGAGTTAAATATAATGATAGATGAAAAAGAAATAAAAAAAAGTTCTAAGGTTAGATTAATTCATGAAAATGAACAAGGAAATCCTCAAGTAATGGGTGCTGAGAATGGAATTTGGAAAATTCCTGTATATTCAATATATTCACTTGTAAGTTAGAATCAAGAATTAGTGTCTTTTTTAGATAAAGCTAAAGTTACTTTAGGATTATAGGAAAATGACAAGAAAAAAGCCAAAAGTTCCCTACACACCTATCAGTAAACATAAGTTAAAAAAAGGACTATTAAAGTCTCCTTTAAGTCAACTAAACATCAAACAAATAGATTGGCATAGAGATTTGTTACCTGAGCATCTTTGGATTGAATGCCTATCAAATACATATGTCCAAAAAGAGTGGCAAAATTTATATAATGAATTTCTTGATGCATTAGATGTATACGTTCCTGAAGATAAAATTATTTTTGGTTTTATATCAGATTTCGGATTAATCCCTTCTGACAAGAGAAAAGATTTCTTGAAGCATAATGATAAATTAGTATATAGAGCATTTTACAAGCCAATAGGAGGGATAATTACTTTCTATCCAGAAGCTCCATGTTATTGGCTTTTGCAGAAGAAGTATTTGGATATTGATAGACCAGTTAATTCTAATGTTGAGTTAGGAAAGTTGAGTCAGTCGGTCTTGAGACTTATGCCAGGTAAAGATAAGCATACAGGGCATATAAGAGCAATGCCCCTTTCTAGATTGATTAAGCATAATAAAATCTATTTTAAGAGGGGAATGAAAATCGCCGAACTTCTCCCTAAATATCCATCTGGATGTAGCGAAGAAGAAAAATATCATGTTCAGTCGCAAGCTAGAAACATAATGCATACTTTTGTTCAGGAAAAAGATATATATTTGAATAGAAAATGGCCGAAATATTTTTGGAATAGAAATTTAGAGTTAGTACCATGTTCTCCTCATAAAATTCAAGCAAATAAAGAGACGGCGCTTGGTAAAGATGAAACCAAAAAACTTTACAAACGTATTGATAGAAACTCCAAAATTGTAAAAGATTTCCTAACGAAAATTTCTTTAAATTATAAGTATGATTTGTACAATACAGAGCGTGACGAAATTCTTCTCGGGCTTTTTGCCAGACTTACTCGTATTTATGTGCTAATATTATCTAATCCACCTCTTTGGTCAAGGGATATTGCAGGTATTTTGCTAAGATGCTTAACAGAGACTGCGATTACATTTGCATATCTAACTAAAAAAGGCTCCAAGGATGAACTGAGAGATTTTAAGGCATATGGAGAAGGGAAAGAAAAGCTTTTGATGTTACACCTTCAAGACACGTATCCAGATAAAAAATCTTTAGAAGGAAAGAATTCTGAAGAAATTGCTGAGGAAATGGGATGGGGTTTTTCGCCAGAGCTAATGGACATTGAATTATCAGATTGGACAAAAAAATCCACTAGGGATTTAGCATTTTCTGGGGGGCTTGAAGAGATTTATAGACTGGTTTTTGACCCTTCAAGCTCGGATGTTCATGGCACTTGGATTAGCTTAAAAAAGTTTAATCTAACACGATGTGTTCAGCCTTTACATAGGTTTCATCAAATGCCACAGTATATTGAACCACCAATATTTATAAATACGATAGATGTAGTTCAACTAATTTATGAAAAGTGCGTAGAAATAGGTAATCAACACTTAGATTTTCCTAAAATGAAGCATAAACCTGAAAAAGTTGTCTCAATCCTAAATAAAGGGAAAAAAGATACATAGACTTTAATAAAAGCAAAATGAGATTATGTATTGAGAAAAAATCTTTATTTCTTAAAATGGAGCGAAGAGTCTCCTCTCAACAGTAGTTCTTGTGTCGTTGAACATTTATAGTGTCAAATATTAACTTCGTCCTACTTAGGTATTAAGAGCCATCCTGCAGAATCTGGAGATTGATAACCAATTTTACACAATCATGTTGACACTACCATTTATAATAACAACACTAAGGCTTAATTTATTGATACCCTGTAGGTTCTCCATGTCGGTTAGTGTACAATCGAGTTCGCAATTTGAAAAAAGGAGATGGCCATCGTAAACTCTAAAAAAAAATAAATTTTTTTTTGAAAGGAGAGTTTTTAAACGATGGCCGAAACCAATTATAAAGAAATTTTCAGAAACATGCTAGTGGAATTTATCACAGTGGATGATCCGATACTGGCTATGTTGGAATGGACAGCCCAACAGATGATGCAGATGGAGGCAGAAACTAGAGTGGGAGCTGAGAAGGGGAAGCATAGTCGAGAGAGGAAAACACATTTTTCCGGCACTAGAGTGCGGCGAATGGACACAAGACTAGGCACCATGTATCTTTTCATTCCGAAACTTCGAAAAGGTGGATACATCCCGTTTTTTGTTACTGAAAGGAAACGCTCAGAACAGGCACTAATTTCTTTGGTCCAGGAGGCTTTTATAAACGGCGTATCTACGCGGAAAATCGAGTGTTTGGCTCGGAGTTTGGGAATCGAAAACATATCAGCTTCCCAGGTTTCAGAGATCAATAAAGGTCTTTCAGAACAGGTTGAAAGTTTTCGAAACAGGCATTTAGAGCCGGAATATCCGTTTTTGTGGATCGATGCTTTGTATAAGAAGGTCAGAGACAATGGCAGAGTCATATCCATAGCCTTAATGATCGCCTATGGAATCAATCGCCAATGAAAGCGCGATATACTGGCCATAGAGCCCATGTATGAGGAATCCGAAGAGACCTGGAAAGAGTTTTTCCGCAAACTGAAGAGACGAGGGGTGAGAAAAATCTGTCTGTGTATCTCTGACGCTCATCAGGGTATCCAGAATGCCTTGAAAAAGGAATGGATCGGCTCCAGCTGGCAGCGGTGTAAGGTTCATTTTATGCGCAATATCATGGCTCATATACCTCATAAAGAGAAAAAACGATTCGCAGAGAGGCTGAAACAGATCTGGCTGCAGCCGGATAAACAGTCAGCCATCTCCATGGCCTCTCATCTTATTAAAGACTATGAGAAGCGATTCCCTGAGGCTATCCGATGCCTGGAGAATGGTCTGGAAGATTCCCTCCAGTTTTATGAGTTTCCCGAGATCGATAAGCGGAGGATATCATACACAAACGTGTTGGAGCGGATTATCCGGGAAATCCGAAGACGAAGCCGAGTTATTGGAGTGTTTCCTAATCAGCCATCCTATGTTCGTCTTGTTACCTGTTATCTGATTGAATATTCAGAGGACTGGATAAACGAACGTAGCTATATCAAAGAGGAAAAGTTGATCCTTGCATTGGATGGTCACAAGGAATTAGAAGAGGTACAGGCAATTTAAGGAGTTCGCAATTTCACCATTGTCAAATAATAATGGGCATGAGGATAGATATTATAATAATATTATATAAAGAACGTTAAATTGATATAATAAAAAAATAAGGCAAAAGAAAATTTGCGTAAGCATGTAAGAAAAAATAAATTAAAAGGAGCCAAAAATGTCTATACCTGATTTTCAGACAATAATGCTTCCCTTATTAAAATATATGGCTGATGGAAAGGAAAGGACAGTCAGAGAAGCTGCTGATCATCTTGCTGCGAAATTCAGACTCACTGAAAATGAAAGGAAAGAACTATTGCCAAGCGGTCAGCAAGAAGTATTTTTAAATAGAGTAGGATGGGCTCGGACTTATATGAGGAAAGCTGGACTATTTGAATCTAAAGAAAGAGGACTCTTTAATATAACTGAGCGGGGCAAAAAGGTTTTGAGAGAAAATCCCAAAAAAATAAATATTAAGTTTTTAGATAGATTTCCAGAATTTAAAGAGTTCAGAACGAAAAAAAGGAAAAAGACTGAACATAAAGAACCGAAAACTCCTGAAGAAATATTAGAAGATTCCTACATGCACTTAAAAGATGAATTGGGAAGAGATTTACTTCAAAGAGTTAAAGATAGTTCACCAAGCTTTTTCGAGAAGTTAGTAGTAGAATTATTGGTAAAGATGGGATATGGAGGCACAAGAAAAGATGCAGGAGAAGCTTTAGGAAAAAGTGGAGACGAGGGAATTGATGGGATTATTAAAGAGGATCGTTTGGGTTTAGATATAGTTTATATTCAAGCGAAAAAATGGGAGAATCCAGTAAGCCGCCCTGAAATCCAAAAATTTGCTGGAGCTTTAATGGGAAAGAGAGGGAAAAAGGGAATATTTATCACTACATCTTCATTTTCAGAAAGCGCAAGAAGGTATGTAAAAAACTTAGAAAGCAAAGTGATATTAATCGATGGAGAGGAGCTTGCCCAATATATGATTGACTTTGATGTGGGCGTATCTAAACTCGCAACTTATGAAGTTAAGAAAATCGATAGTGATTATTTTACAGAGGAATAATTACAAATAAAAAATGTCATGAGTGTTCCAAGTATAGCTGAAACGATACAATTAGCCTCCATTGAAAATATTATATACTGAAAGGATATCTATGAAATCCATATACTATATTATTATGTCTAGTTTTCTTTTGGAATAAACTTGAGTCTCTTGTGTCTATAGATTTTCGTTTTCGCTTTTTTTATAGTTAGAGAAATAAGACTCCAATATTTTTAAATACTTTTGATTTAATGAAAAAATCCATCCATCATCTTTCCGAAAAATCAATTGTTCTTTTCCTTTGCTTAAGGTTCGCCTAGTCATACCTGATAAGACACCTGCAAACCTTTTTCCAGTAAAGTGCTTTCCTGATATTTCTTTAATTTTTTTTATAAGCTCATTGAAACCGATTTGTTTTACTTCGGTTAGGATTTGCAAATAATAAAAAGAGAACTCTCCATATTCAGACAAATAATCTAAATATTCATACAATTCATTTCTTGACCAAGGTTTATTTTTGCGTTTCCGGACAGCATCGCTTGCCTCTTCCTCATCGTCATCGATATCCTGCATCACAAAATCATTTTCTTCCTCATCATCGATAAATTCTATACTATCTTCACCTTCCTGATCCTCGATATATTCAACGAACCATCTATCTACTGCCCACTGTAGGATCTCGTTCCTCCTTTTTAAAAGTTCCTTTGGGGTCCAATCATTATACTGCGCAAGTGCTTTTTCAACAAAGAGACTTGAGTTTGCATAACAAGCTGTCTGACCTGGTTTTCCTTTTTTAATGGGGAAAGATCTGTTGCTATATACACTATTATCGAATGTTAAAGTTAAATTTCCGATGTCATGTGTATAGAGATCTCTATCTTCATTGAGCCATCGGGCCAACCAATAAGAATCAGTGGGGGTTTGAGGGAGAATATGTTCAATTGTGTCCTTCTTATCAGATTTTTCAAAAAATTCCCATGGTGCTTTTATCCCTCTTCCTTTTGACAAGAACTCTTCATATTCATAAAGAAGGTATTTAAGTCCATAAAAATTGTACCAATTTCTTCCTTCGTCAAATGCACTCCTAAATTCTTCAGGTGGTGAATAATGTAATAAGGTCCTTTTTATACTGCGTAGCATTAAGTTCTGGTTTAGGCCTCCATGGAACAAATCGTATCCCTTCTTGAATAGTGCTGTCTGGCCTGCATTTGATCGTAATCGAGCCAATCTGTAAACCCGAAAAGCATACTTTTCACAGAGCTTCAGCAACTCCATAGAAAATTCGGCATCCTTCGGATATTTCACTCTAGCTCCCATTAATAGCGGAAGAAATGGAGCTATATTGCCGATTCTTCCGATTTTTTCAGTCAAATGCTGCAGTTTTTTTCGTTCTTTTGGCTGGTCAAAAAAATTATTATAAGCATCGTTTCGATTTGGTTTAAAAATATCGCAGTATGCAATACTGGTTTGGTCTATTAGCTTAATATAATCTCCAACTTCATCTATCATCTTTTCTGGTTCATTGATGTATTTCTTAAGATGAAATTTTTCTTTGATTGAACTGTAACCTTTCCAATTTCGCGGCATATAATCATAAACCATTAACCATGAGCTTCGAAGTAGTTGGTCTTCATATTCAGAGGAAGCAATTCCAGCTTCCATTAAACGATTAAATACCCTTGCCCAAACTGAATTAATTTCCTCTCCAAGATCTTGCGCAGCATTTAATTTATTTTTTGAAGAAAGATATAAGAGGAAATTTTTTACTTTTTCCATCTCAGAAAGACGCTTCCCTCGATTGTTCATAACCTCAAAAATAACTCCTACATCTGTGGATTCAGGAACTTTATAAACAGTCAACATCATAAAGTTTGTGATTTTTCTATGGAGCTCGGTTAGAAACTTAACAAAATACTCATTGCCTTTCTTCTCTTCTTTTTCTAGATAGTCCATAAAATACTTCGAAGCCCCCTGTAGTCTCTCATGTGATTTGATAACAGGGCCATTTATTGATTTATTGCTGGCTAGAATTGTGTTTTTAAAAAAATCATTACAATCTGAATTGAGAGTTAAACGAGTTCTTTCTTGCTCTTCCATGTCAATGAATTTTATGAATTTCTTTATGATTCCGTTTGCAAATTCTTCTTTTTCCGGAATTTTTGATAACTTTTGTGCAATACAGTTTAATAGAATTACAATACTTGTAAGTCGTTGCTGTCCATCGACTATATCGAAAAGCTTAAGGAGAGTACCATCTTTAGCTTGAATGCTTTGTTCGTCAGAATCTTGGTGTAATACAAGGGTACCTGTATAGTGTTCTTGCTTGGGCAGTAGAATCTCCAGGTCCTCAATCAAATCAGTCCAGTGTTTTTTATCCCATGCATATCCTCTCTGATAATCGGGAACTTTTAAAATTTTGTCAGAGAAAACATCTTGAATATTTTGTAGATGCTCCATCTTTGTTGCCCCTTTTAAATCAAATATATTCTATTGCACATAGTAACTTTGGATATCAAATTCTATCAAAATTTTCCTTGAAATGAAAAGATCATAGAATTCTAATGCATCTCTTCATTTCATTAATCAGAGATAATTAATAGTTATATTTTTTGTTAGCCCTGAAACACTTTTGTTTTGAAGATGAGCAGTCACTAGATGCCCATGATTTGCTGGAGTATGATAAGAATTTCCATCTTCAACTTCGAATTGAACAGCTTGATTTAGTAATCCTTCTTTTTTTAGTGGTTGGATAGCTTTTTTTGCAATTTTATAATAAGCAGTTGAACTTCCAAGATATAAATGAATCCTTTTAATATTATTGTGTTGAGTATAATCACTTAAAAAATCAGGGAAATGCTCTTTCCATGTTTTACAGGCATATTTATCAGACATTTTTAATTCATAGTCTTGAATCATGCTGAGTGGATGTAAGGGGCCATAAAGAGCTGACAGAATTATTATTCTTGGTTTATCTGGATTGTCTATATCATTTTTTATAATATCAGAAAGATTTTCTTTTGCTGTATAAAGAAATCCATTGTATCTATCTATAGCTGGTAAGTATTTTCCAGATAAATCATTAGATCCAAAATCAGGACCCAATTTTATATTTTTATTTTTGGACTGTTTATTTGAACTATATTTTTGGATTTTTCTTAATATATATTCTCGCGAAGGTAAAATATTACGATAAATTTCTGGTGATACGAATTTTCTGAGAGGATCATCATATTTACCTGAAGTTTTTTTAGTAGAATTTTTTTTGCCGCTACAGGGAATAATAAATAGCGTATTGCTTCGTAACTTTAATGTCATATCTATCCTAATTTTATCAGTATTATTTTCTTATAGCAATTTGATAGGGAATATTTAAATCTTTAATTGACTGTAAACATTCTTTTAAATATTATTTTAAAAAGCAACAGGAGACAATGTTGGTTAATTCTTTAATTATTATTAATTCGTTTTGAACTTTAATTATGGATAAGAGGAAATATAAATATCTTTTTAGAGAATTGATTAGAATAAGACATGGTATTGATGTCGATTTCGAATCTATAGAGAAAAAACTTATACATCTTAGATATGGAGATCCATTGACTTATTCTGATCTGATTACGATTGCGGATGATCGATGCTGGCCGTTCAGTAAATATTGGATGTGGCCCAGTAAAGAGCAAGTTAATGATAAGTTAAAGACGACTAGTGATTGTTTTGTGGATCTGCCTGATTCAGAAGAAAAAAAGATAGGCCAATTGTTAGATATATTTAAAAATATTTCCTTGGTGTTAATAATTCTAAGATTTGTTCATCCTAGATATTATGCGATTTATTCCCGCCCCCCTTTATATATATTAAGAGTGGAACGAGGGGCAAATGATATCGAAGAATTTATGAACTATATAAATGAATTAAGAATCCTGAAAGAGAGTTTTGAGGAATTTCGCACAGCTGAGGTCGATATGATTGTATGGGCAATAGCTGAGTCGTGCAAAAAAAGTTTTAAGTCGGAGGAGGAAGAAAGAACATTAACAAATTTTAAAAAATTACTCGCAGAAAAACTGCCGGAAAACTTATCTCCTGAAGAAATAATTCGGTATCTTCTTGATGATCCTTTAAAAATAGCAGAAGTATATTTAAGAAAAAATGATTATAAGACAGCAGGAATGTGGGCAGGGAGAGCGTTTGAAAGATATATAAATAAAATCAGACGGAAATTGCCTGGTCTTTCATCTGGATGGGAGTATGATAATCTGGCTGAAAAAATAGAGAAGATTTGTGAAGAAGAAAAATATAAAAAAAAAGAAAAGCTTTATAAAAAATTGAAGAATCTTAGGAATAACGCAATGCATGTTGGGCACCCCTATTCTGAAGATGATGCCGATTATGCCATAGAAGAGATGAACAAATTGATGGAATCTTAATAATGATCATATCAGTTTAATTTTTTATTTAAAAAAACTTTATAATAATAAGAAATGATTGAAATCTGTGCAGAATTACATGTGCTCTTCAATAGGCTAAAACGCTTCGATTTTCCTTTTAAAGAAATTGAGATACCTCAAAATGGAATATATGTTTTATTTGAAGCTGGAGAAAAGGCTCATGGAGGGGATAGGATAGTGAGGGTAGGGACTCATACAGGAAAAAATCAACTGAGATCTAGATTGAAGCAGCATTATATCGATGAGAATAAAGATCGCAGTATTTTTCGCAAGAATATTGGTAGAGCCATTCTTAATCGTGAAAAT
>Ga0180433_10005839_pt1 | contig 16453 bp, 10 predicted proteins | sample SS_ome_8_FD_132980 | JGI IMG/M metagenome (GOLD analysis project Ga0180433, IMG submission 132980) | Hypersaline lake sediment archaeal communities from the Salton Sea, California, USA - SS_1_D_1 metaG | ecosystem: Environmental > Aquatic > Non-marine Saline and Alkaline > Hypersaline >... | reverse complement strand
TTTATTGGTGATATTTTAAAACAAAGACAAAATAAACATTATGATTAGTATATATTTAAGAAAAACAGTATCAGTTACAATCTTGTTGATAATGATCATGCAGTTTTCATGTCGAGTAGATCACGGATTAGAACCTATAAACAGTAAGATTACCGGAACTGTCACTTTTCATGGAGATCATCCGCCCTCTACTGATGAAGTGAGAGTGGTTGTTGCTAAGGATTTTCCGCCGAAAGATATTAAATCTCTTTTATTCAGTAATATGATCAATTACAGAGAAAAAACAGCAGAATATGAGATCTATCTTCCTAAGGGAACCTATAAAGTCGTAGCAGTTCTATGGAAAGAACATAATGAATCCTGGAATATTTCCAATGTCATAGGAGTTTACGGGGGCAGTATATCAGGCGATCTGTTGATCCCCACGTATCGTTCTGTGACTATTGCCGATAATAATACTACAGTCAGAAATATAAATATCCAGGCCACTCTGGAAAGGGTAAACCGGGATGCAAAAATAAAGGGAGAGATTAATTTTATAGGAGACTGGCCGGATAATACCGGGGTTATGGCAGTCGGTGCTTTTTCCAGTATTCCTGAACCAGGTGATTATATGGATTATTTCTTCAGCAGTATTTTTATGGATTACAGCATTCCTGTCTTTGTTTCCAGTGCTGAGTATATGCTGCGGGTACAGGGCCAGGACACAGTAAAATATGTTGCAGCTCTCTGGATTGATGATACGTTTGATCTTGCCAGTATCAGAGATGTTGGATATTATTGTGATCCGCAGGACAGTACCGGATTAAAACCGGGATCCGTACTGGTGCCGGCCGATGCAGTGAAGACAGGTATTAATATAACAGTTGATTTCAGCAAAACTGATATACAATGATTATGATGATAAAAAATATTAGTAAATTATATATTATATTATTGTTTCAGCTTTTCTTTTATGCGAATCTTTTATCTCAGCATCACGGAACAATGAGGGGAAAAGTAGTTGAAAACAAAAACGATCAGCCTATATTCGGTGTTAATATACTTATTAAAGGGACATTGATCGGAACATCTACGGACCGGGAGGGAAGATTTGAGATTAAGGATATTCCACCCGGGATTTATGCAATATTTGTTTCTCATATCGGATACAAGAATAAAACACTTGATCAAGTCACCATTACTTCCGGATCCGATATAGAAATGAATATCACATTGAAAGAATCTGTAGTGGAGATGAATCCGGTTATAGTTTCTGCTACAAAGCATCCCCAGTCATTAAGTTCATCTCATCAGGCAGTAGAGGTGATCCCTCATACCCGGATTAATGAATCCCAATACAGCCGTTTATACAAATCCTTGAGCACTGTTCCGGGAATTCATTTTAATGAGCAAAATATAAGTATCAGAGGATCATCAGGATATAGTGTTTTTAATGTAGGGAGCAGGATTCTGGTTATGATAGATGGTATTCCGGTTAATTCTTCAGACCTGGGAGCAATTAACTGGGATATCCTCCCGGTCCTGGATATTAAACGTATTGAAATAGTCAAAGGTGCTGGTTCTGCTTTATATGGATCTTCTGCTATGGGTGGAGTAGTGAATATAATTACCAAAGAACCCCCTGGGGACAGACAGATACTGTTACGAACCAGGGCGGGCATTTATGATCAGCCAGCCTATAAAGAATGGGAGTGGACTGATGAAGTACTGCATTTTGAAGATATCAATGCATCGTACAGCAGCAGTTTCGGACCAGTGGATTTGAATCTCAGCTTTTCCCGATACTTATCCACAGGATACATGGAAAACAATCATATGGATAGATGGAATGCAGCATTAAGAATGAAAACAGCATTTAAAAATAAATCCCACCTTGATCTCTATGCTTCCTGGGCAAACAGCCGGGAAGGAGGTATTATCCAGTGGCTCAACCAGAACAGCCCCTTTGAAGTTCCCCCATTTAATAAAGAGGATGAAATAGAGTTTACTACCATAAATATTGCTTTACAGTATTCCTTGCCTCTCAGTTCAACATTAGGATTGAAGTTCAGAACATCCTTTCTCAGTTCTTATATGAGCAATCAGTTAACCGCTTATAATCCGGGTGCTTTTCAGCCTGCTTATGGTCCTGGTGCGGAGATTCAATGTCTCTGGCTGCCAAATAAAAAAAATCAAATAACCTGTGGTACAGAATACAGAGCGGATATTTCATCTACAGAATACTTTGGTGACCATAAAGGATACAGTTCCGCATTGTATGTACAGGATGAAATCCCTGTTATTCCGTCTATTAAAGCTACTCTGGGATTTCGTATTGATAAACATGTTCTGGACAATGAAAGTGTAGCGAGCCAATTCAGTCCAAAGGCAGGAGTCAATGTTCAGATATTTCCTGGTACTACTATGCGGTCAACAGCTGGTAGGGGTTTCAGAGCTGCAACGGTTTTTGAGAAATTTGTTACTGCAGATTATGCAGGATTCAATATTATTCCCAATCCTGATCTTAAGCCGGAACGATCGTGGTTTTGGGATATTGGCATTATTCAGGAGTTTTTTGATAACAGTAACTTTCAGCTATCATATTTTTACAGTGAATATAGTAATATGATTGAACCGGTTATTGATTTTCTGGGTACTATTCAGTTTCAGAATCGTTTGCAGGCAAGAATACAGGGTATTGAATTTTCTGAGAAATTTTTTCTTTTTTCCGAACTGCTGGGATTGGAATCCACATTTACATTGTTGGATCCGGTTAATGTAACTACCGGTAAGACCTTACCCTACAGACCCCGCTTCAGTGCCAACTGTATTGCTAGTCTCCGGTTAAAAAAGTTTTTATTTCAGGCAGAATATAAATATTTCAGCAGGATCGAAGAGGTGGAAATTAATCCTCTTGATCCCCGGGTTCCTGGTAAGCTGTTACATGTAAGAGCCCACTATACATTAGGTAAGGTTATCATTCAGGCTGCAGTCACAAACTGCTTCAATTATCATTTTACTTATGTTGAAAGAAGAATGGCTGAGGTAAGAAAATTTTCTCTTGGAATATTATTTAATTCTGCTCAATAATTTTATAATCTAATAATAATTTATTCTTTTAATATTATTTTAATAATTTTTTCCCTTGATTCATTAATTTTTTTTTGTTATATATTAGTGCAACATATTTTTAGGAGATTCTCCATGCAAAATGTTCTCCTCATAGGTGATTCGAAATTCTTATTTCAGGAAGAATATTCCAAGATCAATAATGATCTGGATATGCACTATATTGTAGCTAATAATGGTAAAGATGCTGCTGAAATCATAAAGGTTTCACCGCCGGATATCATTTTAATTGAAGGAATTGATACAGTTATTGACGATTATGATATACTAAAGATTTCTCAGAAATCCGGATCATATATACCCATAATTTTATTTACTGAAAAGGCCAGTGTTGAAGATGCAGTAAATGCTATTAAAAGCGGAGTATATGATTATATCCATAAACCCTTTAATCCGGAAAAACTGAAAAAGAATTTCCAAAAAGCTATAAAATATAAAGAAGGAAAAGACGCTGAGCTTAAGGAAGTGACACATAAAGAATTTCAGGATGAGCTCAAGATCAGAGGGATTGTATACGAAAGCAGTATTATGCGTCAGTTGGCTAAAAATATTGTTAAATTAGCTAAATCCAATGCAAATGTATTTATATTCGGAGAAAGCGGAACAGGTAAAGAGCTGGTAGCCAGAAATATTCATAATTTAAGCTCCAGAAGTAAATATCCTTTTATTCCTCTTGACTGTGTATCGTTCCCGGCTACTTTACTGGAAGGAGAACTGTTTGGTTTTGAAAGAGGTGCCTTTACCGGAGCAGTGAAGTCTAAACCCGGTGTATTTGAGCTTGCAGAAAACGGTACCCTTTTTCTGGATGAGATAACAGAAATGGATTATCACATGCAGGCTAAGCTGTTGAGGGTATTACAGGAAAGAAAAGTTCGAAGACTAGGGGGTAAGGAATTTATTGAGGTTAATGTGCGGATTATTTCAGCCACCAACAGGGACCCGGAACAAGCTGTAAAGGTTCAGAAACTAAGAGAAGACTTATATTATCGTTTAAATGTTGTTCCTGTCTATTTACCTCCTTTGAAAGAACGAAAAGAAGATATTCCACTGCTGGTTCATCATTTTATATCAAAATATAATCCTACTTCTGCTATACAGATCAAGGGTATAGACAATGATGCCCTTAAATGTTTGATGGAGTATTACTGGCCGGGGAATATCAGAGAATTAGAAAATTTAATTCATCGGATTATGTCTTTATCTGATCATGATACTATTGAAATTGATGATTTACCTAATCATTTAAAAGAGTATAAATATGAATCAGAACATGAAATATTTGATGAATCATTGTTAAAACACTCCTATCATGAAGCTAAAAAAAAGTGGATGGAACGGTTTAATATAGAATATTTTACAAAATTGTTAAAGAGAAACAACGGTAATATTACCAAAGCGGCAAAAAAATCCGGAGTGAGCAGAAAAACTTTTTACAGAATGCTGGATGAGTATGATATTGACAGGTGACCGATGTATGTTTATCAAATCTACTCTCAGCCTTTTTGGTGATTCAGATATGCTCATATTCAAAAGAAACTGTATCGGGGTAATGGGGTATCGGAGTAACGGGGAATGGCGGATACTACTTTTATTTCAAATAGTATAATAAAGATACACTATGTATGATGCAAGATGTAAGAAAAATAACTGGTTGCAAAACCCACTCCTGATTCTTGCTTCCTGAGTCTTTGTTTTCTTGAGTCGTAGAGTCTTTGGGTCATAGAGTCGTTACGCACTACGCCCTCAGTTATGTCAATTCTCCCCTTGAAGGGAGACCCTCGGCGTCAGCCGAGGAAGAGGGGTGTTATTTCCCCCTTTTCCCTTATCCTTTTCTCTATATTCCATTAAATGACCACAGACTGCCGACCGCGGACCGCTACACCTCACGGTCTGCCGTCCGCGGTCTGCGGTCTCTTTATAGTAATATCTTTTGAACGCTCAAGATCTGTGCTGAGCGCACCACACGGTCAGCTGTCAGTGGTCTTCTCTGACCTCTGGCCTCTGACTTCTGCATGTAAACTCTTTCAAGTTCTCAAGTTCTAAAGCTCTTAATTCCGTTTTATCTTTTGGATTTTGGATTTCTTTTTCCCTTCTCCGTTACTCCGATACTCCGTTACACTCACAGGAATGCTCATGATTCTCATCAATAATAACTAGTTTCTGAATGCTCATGCTCTACCCTTCTTCCTTTTTCATTTCAGAAAACTGAGGAGTTTTTTCTTTGTTGGCAAGTTCATCTGTAATATAATAGATAAACCGACAAATCTGTTCCATACCGTCGACAGAACATTTTTCAATAGTATCTGTTGGCTGGTGATAGTCTTTGTGAAAACCGGTAAACAAACCCAGTACTGGTATTTTTTTGGTATAAAAAGGGACATGATCACTACGGCTGATGTCTTTTCGTTCTTCAACTTCCAGGCCGGTTTTCACTGCAGATTTTTTAATTATATCATCATAACAAGGGCTCGTATGTATTCCCGAACATTCAACTCTGCTGGAATCATTACGTCCGATCATATCCAGATTTATATAGGTAACGGTTTTTTCCAGGGGGATCAGGGGCGCTGAGTTTGCATAATATCTGGAGCCAAAGAGGCCTTTTTCTTCTCCGGCCCAGGTGCAGAAAAGCAGACTGCGTTTTGGTTTTTCTGCAGATAAAGCTTTTGCCAGGGTTATTACCCCAATTGTCCCCGAAGCATTATCATCTGCACCATTGAAGATAATCGTATCATTTTTTACTCCCAGATGATCGTAATGCGCTCCCATAACTATATATTCCTGTTTTAATTCCGGATCACTTCCTTCCAGCACACCACACACATTTTTTGTCTGTTCTCTGTTGAATTTCAGTGTCGTCTGCATTGATACACTGATTTCAGGAATCAGCTGAGAAACCGGATTCAGATCAGCGTCAATTGAGTTCTGAAGCTGTTCCAGGGTTTTACCCATCGGCTCAATGATGGTTTCAGCAAGTTTTTTACTGATGCGCATAACTACAGTTTTATTTTCCTGTTTTTCTTCCACACTGAGCGGCACTGCATCTTCAACCGGATGTCTCAGGAGTGAAGGCCAGGGATTGGGAGGACGGCGAAATGGATGATTGGGTGCAGTGACCAATATCACTCCGGCAGCCCCATGATTAATAGCGTTAAGGGTTTTAGTAAGAATTTTACTGTATTCAGTCTTTTTTATTCCGTCGAATATACTGGTGGAATCATTCTCCTGCGGTTCATGAGTAAATATTAAAACAATTTTCCCTTTTACATTAATGTCAGCATAATCATCATAATCGTATTCAGGTGCGGTTATGCCATATCCGGCAAATACCACCGGACCTGTAACAGCCCTGTTTGCTGTTAAGTAAACAGGAACAAAGTCATTTTTGATTTTATAATTGACTGTGTCAGGTCCGGAAATAAGTTTGAAGATATTTGGTTCCGAGAGAGTATTTCTGGTAACATTAAAATACTGGAAATAGGAATTGCCTTTGACTGGTTTACATCCATAAGATTTGAACTGATCAGCAATATACTGTGCACAGCTGTCCAGTTCCGGGCTGGGAGTATCCCTGCCTTTCATATCATCGGAGGTAAGAAATTCAAGGTGCTGTTTTATCTTTTGGCCAGAAATCGATTCAATGCCGGAATCTGATTGACTGAAAACACAGGTAAATGAAAATAGTATGAACAATATTAATATTCGGATCTTTTTCATTTTTTTCTCCTTAATTAAAAAATCTTTACTAGTAGAAATTATGATATGCCTATAATTTATGAATGTTTATTATAAAATCAAGTGGGTTGAAATAATTAGTGGATTTATGTCTGTCAGGGTGAAAGAAGAAAAAAAATTTTCTTAAATCCCAAAAATTTTGTATAATAAGACTAACGAAGCAAAGTTTTCATAATCTTTTTTTTAAAAATTCAGTAAGGAGAAAAGTATGTTCAGATATATACTTAAGTCTTACCTTAGCCATCTGAGTATAATCATTCTGATTTTATCTGTGAATCACCCTGGTTTTACCAAAGATGAAAAAACATTTGATGAATCTTTATACAATGCTCTGGAATATCGGTGCATAGGGCCTTTCAGAGGAGGCCGGTCCGCAGCCGTAGCAGGAGTAAAAGGCGATGAGATGACCTACTATTTTGGAGGAACCGGTGGCGGTGTCTGGGAGACGGTAAACGCCGGGAAGACCTGGAAAAACATTTCTGACGGGTATTTCGGCGGTTCTATCGGTGCTGTTGCTGTCAGTGAATGGGATGCAAATGTGATATATGCGGGGGGTGGAGAAAAAACTGTACGGGGAAATGTGTCGCACGGATCAGGTATGTGGAGATCTGTGGATAAAGGAAAAACATGGGAGAATGCAGGATTAAGGGATTCCCGTCATATTACTCGGATTCAGATACACCCCAAAAATCCGGATATAGTGTATGCATCTGTACTGGGTCACCTGTTTGGACCGAATCCGGAACGGGGAATCTATAAAAGCACTGACGGCGGGTCAACCTGGAAACGAGTCTTGTTTATCAATGAGGAAGTGGGTGCAGTGGATATCGAGATGGATCCCACAAATCCTCGTATCCTCTATGCCTCTATGTGGCGGGTTCTGCGCACTCCCTATAGTCTGGAAAGCGGAGGTCCGGGATCAGGGATCTGGAAATCAACCGACAGCGGTGAAACCTGGGAGGAAATTACCAGAAGTCCGGGATTGCCCCGTGGAGTGGTCGGGATCAATAAAGTGACTGTTTCTCCTGTTAATCCGGAGAGGGTATGGGCAATTATCGAAGCTGAAGAGGGGGGAGTATTCCGTTCCGAGGATGCAGGTGAGACCTGGACCAGAATCAATAAAGAGAGAAAACTGCGGCAGCGGGCCTGGTACTACACCCGCATTTATGCTGATTCCAAAGATGAAAATTGTGTGTATGTGCTTAATGTTCGCTTCTGGCGGTCTCAGGATGGAGGAAAATCATTTGAATCCATCCGGACACCCCACGGAGATCACCACGATCTATGGATCGCTCCTGAAGATCCTGAGCGTATGATCATTGGTGATGACGGCGGCGCTCAGGTCAGCTTTGACGGCGGTACTACCTGGAGCACCTATCATAATCAGCCCACAGCCCAGTTTTACCGGGTCATTACAGATAATCATTTTCCCTACCGTATTTACGGTGCTCAGCAGGATAATTCAACAGTCAGAATGCTGCACAGATCGGACAGCAGAACTATTTCTGAAGATGACTGGGAACCAACTGCAGGAGGAGAAAGCGGCTGGATAGCTCCTGATCCGGAGAATCTGGACATAGTGTACGGGGGATCTTACGGCGGTTATCTGCAGCGATTAAATCATGAAACCGGTGAATACCGGCTGGTAAATGTATGGCCGGACAATCCCATGGGTCACGGAGCCGGAGATTTGAAATACCGGTTTCAGTGGAACTATCCCATCTTCTTTTCTCCCCATGATTCTGATATTCTCTATGCAGCCGGCAACTGTCTGTTCAAGACTGCAAATGAAGGACAGAGCTGGGAGAAGATCAGTCCGGATCTTACCCGTAATGATCCTGCCAAATTAGGCCCATCAGGCGGTCCTATCACCAAGGACAATACCAGTGTTGAATATTACTGTACCATATTTACTGCGGCAGAAAGTCCTCACAAACCGGGAGTTATCTGGACCGGATCTGATGACGGGCTGATCTGTCTGACCAGGGACGGAGGGAAAAACTGGGAAAATATCACTCCTTCTGAAAAAATAATGCCGGAATGGATACAGATAAACAGCATAGAACCGGATCCCTTTAATCCGGGCGGACTGTATGTGGCAGCAACCATGTATAAATGGGATGATTTTAGTCCTTATTTGTATAAAACGTCAGATTACGGAAAATCCTGGAAAAAAATTGTGAAAGGGATTGATAACGACCATTTTACCAGGGATATTTGTCCTGATCCTAACAGTAAAGGGATTTTATATGCAGGTACTGAAAACGGCATGTACATTTCCTTTGACGACGGCAGCAGCTGGCAATCCTTCCAGTTAAATCTTCCCATAACACCTGTTACTGATCTTACTGTTAAAAACACAGACCTCATCGTAGCAACCCAGGGACGTTCCTTCTGGGTACTGGATGATCTTACGCCTCTGTATCAGCTGAATAAGAACATAGCAGAAAGAGATCATTTTCTCTTCCAACCCCGACCCACCTATCGTTTGAGAGGAGGGAAAATTGAAGATCCTGCTTCAGCCGGAGAAAATCCTCCGCCCGGAGTAATGATCCATTACTATTTAAAAAATAAACCGGACAGTGATGCTGTATGTCTTAAGATACTGGAAGAAGACGGTACATTGATCAAGAAATTCACTCCGGATACAAAAGAGGGGGCACCACTTCCTATCAAAGAGAATATGAACAGATTTATCTGGGATATGCGTTATCCTGATGCAGAAACATTTGAGGGGATGATACTGTGGGCAGGAATGATCAAGGGACCACAGGCAGTTCCGGGAACCTATAATGCCAGACTGATAGTGGGAAAAGACTCTTCTTCAGTACAGTTTTACATTCTGAAAGATCCACGGTCCACATCACGTCAGGAAGATCTGAATGAACAGTTTGACTTATTAATTGAAATCAGGGATAAACTGTCTGAAACTCACTCTGCGATAAAAACTATCCGGAAAATCAGGAATCAGATTCAGGAAGTGATGTCAAAGCTGGATAAAAAGGAAGAATATACAGAAATTGACACGCTGGCACATCACATAAATGAAAAAATAGATACTATTGAAAAGGCACTCTATCAGACCAAGAATAAAAGCAGACAGGATCCCCTGAATTATCCCATCCGTTTAAACAACCGGCTGAGTGCTCTGGCCAGAGTAGTATCGGTGGGAGACTATCCTCCTACTCATCAGGCAATAGAAGTGAAAGAAGAACTCATTATGCACATCAACAAAGAACTGAAAGAGCTGCAGCACGTCATTGAACAGCAGGTACCGCAGTTCAATCAGCTGATCCATACCTATACTATTCCGGTGGTTGAAGCAGAAGAGTAGAAAATCAATATTTTATGTATACTTTATGTTTATAAAAATATAGAGGAGACAGGAATGAAGTCCAAAATTCAGTTTTTATTTGCCACGTTTATTTTAATTTTTACTTCCGCTCTTTTTGCAGACAAATCCTACCAAATGAGCAAAGTGGATATCAGAGCATATCTCCGGACAGACGGGAGCATGAAAATTTCAGAAAACCGCACTTATGACTTTGAAGATGATTTTAGTTATGCTTACAGAACATTTCCCTACGGACAGCAGATAAATTTTTCAGGTATTACCATCACGGAAGAGAACAGACAGTACAGGATGTCAGATTCGGAAGAGCCCGGAACATACTGGGTGAAAGACAGAAATAATTTTACAGAGGTTCGGTGGTTTTTCCGGGCAGAGGATGAAGACCGGACTTTTTCTGTCCATTATACAGTTGAGGATGCAGTCATACGATACAAAGATGCAGCTGTACTTCACTATCAGTTTATCAGTAATGAGTGGGATAGACCATCCTGGAATGTTATACTGGAACTCCATCCACCGGTTCCTCTGAATCAGCAGGAGGTGAGAGTCTGGCCCCATGGTCCTTTGTGGATGACATCGTATATACAAAAAGAGGGAGTTATAACCGGCACTTGTAAAAAAGTACCGGCTCATACTTTTTTTGATATCCGGGCCTTATATCCTCCCTGGGTTTTTACCGAAGCGGAATTTGTTGATAAAACAGTAAAAGAAAACATACTCAAAGAAGAAGAGAAACTGGCAATAGAAGCTAATCAGAAAAGAGAACAGCTTATACAGGAAGAGCAGGCCCGTAAAAAAAGATGGGATCAGGGGAAATGGATAATGGGAATTTTGAGTGTAATTGGATTTTTTGGATGGGTTATGCTATATCGAAGGTACGGAACCCGGCCTTCTATGCGGCAGCCGGTGCCCATTATGAGTCCCAATATCCCCTCTGATACTCCTCCGGCTCTGCTTGATTATCTTCTGCACAGCAGAGAAATTTACGGCGGTGCTTTAATGGGCACACTCTTTGATCTGGCCAAAAAAGGGATTCTCACTCTCCGGCACGAAGAAAAAGGCATATCCGGACTGAAAAACATTTTCAGGGAAAAGACATCAAGGTACTGGGATATGAACAGAGAAGAATGGAACAAACAGAAAAATCAGTTAACAGAATATGAAAACAGTCTTTTAGAATTTCTTTTCGATGATATTGGACAAGGTGGCGACAGTGTGGATGTAAAATTAATTCAGAAGAAAAGAACTGCGTTTATGAAATTTTTCCGTGACTGGAAAAAGACGGTAAAGAAAAAGGCAGAAGAAAATAAATGGTTTGATAAACAGAGTATTAAGGGAAGAAACTACGCTTTAATAATAGCCGGGGTCATGTTCCTCCTGTCAATACCTGGTTTCATATTTTACGGACCCTGGGGATTTATTCTTGCTTTATCGAGTCTGGCTGTATTTATTCTTTCCATGTTTATAGTCCACCGGACCAGAGAGGGTGAACAACTCACCAAGGAGTGGAAATCCTTAAAGAAATATCTTTATAAACATCACTATCGCAGTGCAGATAAAGAATTGATCCTGGACTGGATAGATGATTATTTGGTTTACGGAGTGGTGTTAGGTTTATCTAAAAAAGTTATTAAGGATTTAGCAGAGTTCATCCCTCCTGATCATCAGACCCGCTATATACCCTGGTTCATTTATCATGGTCATCCCGGCACTGCTTTTTCTTCTTCTGCCTTTGCAGCTTCTTTTTCAGCTTCTGTTGCTGCAACTAGCTCAGCCATGAGTTCTGCAGCCGGTGCCGGCGGTGGTGCGGCAGGCGGAGCAGGGGGAGCGTCCAGCGGCGGAGGAGGGGCTGGGTGAATGGAATGAGGCGGTGAGAAAAACGTTCAGAAGCCAGTTGTCATTGAAGAGAATTATGAGCATTCCTATGAGTGTAACGGAGTATCGGGGTATCGGAGTAACGGAGAAGGGAAAATGGAAAAAAGGAGAAGGGAAGGAGAAGAAAAGGAAAAAGGATAAAAGAAAAAACAGAACGTTAGAACTTGAGAACTTTAGAACCTTAGCGTTCAGAAACCAGAAGTCAGAACAGACGGCGTTGTGCGTTCAGCAGAGAACCTTAGGACTTTAGAACATAAGAACTTGAGAGGGTTACCGTTCAGAAGTTAGAAGCCAGTGTCCAGAGGTCAGAGAAGATCGCAGACGGCAGACCGCAATATGTCGACTTCAGGATCCTAAGACACAAAGACCCTATGACTCTATGACTCAAGGACACAAAGACTAACGATAAACGATAAAGAAAGAAATATAACATTAATCGGATTACCGCAGTCCTTGACTGTTGTTATAAGCAGAATGTGGAGGAAATAGAATAACTAATACTGATCCAAAATTTCGTCCGCCCTGGCAGGTAATTTTACTGTCCTGTCTCAGTAGTATAGTAATGGTTATTCTTCTGGGTGCAATTATCTTTGTGTTAAAACTAGGATATGAAGGAGTTAGAGCCGGAGAGATGGGTACTATGCTTGGTTTTTTTGGTGTAATAATTTTAATTTTCCTTATCCCCTTATTTATTACGATGATAGTGGTGACTGTTGGTGTTTTTAAAGCAAAAAGATGGGCAGTAATATTTCTGCTTACTTTTACATGTATTTGTTTTCCGTTAGGATTTTTTTCTTTAGCCATTGACCCACTAATTTTCGTAGGAGTAATGTTCTTTCTTGGTGTAATGTTTTGGGCAGAAATAATGTGTCTGAAATCTCCCTATTATTCTTAGAAAGTTGTCATTGATGAGAATTATGAGCATTGTTGTGAATGTAACGGAGTATCGGGGTATCGGAGTAACGGAGAAAGGATAAAGAAATCTAAAAAACAAAATCCAAAAGACAAATTGGTAATGAATAATGATGAGATATTTATAGTAATAAGGAAAGCCCTAAAAATTCAAGCCCCTTTAGGGGCGATATATTTTAAAACTGAGATTCCGATATCGATTTTTGAGATTCTGATAATCTGGCTGGAAAGATCAGTTCTTTCTCTGATTCTGGCGGGGTTGGTGGCTTTGGTGTTATTTTAAAATTTTATGAGACATGCTGACATTGATTATGTTTATTGAAGTATAGAGAGGAGATATTGAATATGAATAAATACTATCTTATAGTAAATCCTCAGGGTGGAGCCAAAAAAGGTCATAGTATTCTGGAGAAAGTAAAGCCCATCTTTAAAAAAGCCGGTGCTGAACTCGATATCAGGGAAACCCGTTATGCCGGTCATGCCCGGATGATGGCGAATACATTCAACTTTGGAGGGTATAAGGGGATGTGCACTATCGGCGGTGACGGAACCATGCATGAACTGGTTAACGGTATGCTGGCCCGGAAGGACGGAGATAAAATATCCCTGGGCCTCATTACCGGTGGTACTGGTAATTCCTTTATGCATGACATGAACTGTCTGGACCCGGTTGTTGCTGCTAAAAGGATCCTTATGGGTCGTTTACGCAAAGTAGATATTGCCCGGGTGGATGCTGCCGGTGAAATTATTTACGGATTTAATATTGTGGGATGGGGACTGCCGACAGATATAAATGTACTTGCTGCAAAACTCAGGTGGCTGGGGGGACAATGCTATAATGTGGCCTCTATAATCGAAGTCATAAAAAATAAGGTAAGACTGGCAAAAATCAGCATTGACGGCCGAACTATTGCCGGAGATTATGGTTTTATTCTGGGATGCAATACCATTCATACCGGAAATGCCATGAAAATGGCTCCTCTGGCTCAAATAGATGACGGCTTGATCGATTTATTAATTGTCCGCAAGGCCGGAAGATTGAAATTATTATCACTGTTCACAAAAATTTTTAAAGGCGGTCATGTAGGGGATCCGGCTGTGGAGTATCATCAGGCTAAAGAATTTTCCATTGTTCCTATGGAGGATCATGTCCTGAATATAGATGGAGAAACAGTGGGGAGCACTCCTATTCATGTAAAAATGCTGCCGGGTGAAATCGAAGTGCTGATATAAGGATATGAATCTTGACATTATGGGAATTGATTATTACTATGTGATCTGTCAGTTATGTTTTACTCCCATCAGTTTGGAGTTTCAAAAAAATATGATAGATAAATATTTTTAATAATTATTTTTACTAAAAGGGCTTTCTCACATGGATAATATTTACAAAAATGGTACATATTTAAAAGAGAATCCTACCTGGCATGCAGAAGATTCTTTATGGAAAGCAGAACAGATATTAACCATTATGAACAGAAATGATATTAATCCCAAAACAGTTTGTGAAGTTGGCTGCGGAGCTGGTGAGATATTGCATCAGCTGTACAGGAAACTGCCGGAAAATGTTATTTTCTCAGGGTATGAAATATCACCCCAGGCATTTGCACTATGTCAAAAGAAAACTAATGACAGGCTGAAATTTTATTTAAAAGATGTCATCGAAGATACAAAAGCTTATTTTGATATTATTTTATGTATTGATTTATTTGAACATATTGAAGATTATCTGGGATTTCTAAAAAAAATTAAAGAGAAGAGTGATTATACAGTATTTCATATACCCCTTGATATTTCTGTAAATAAAGTTATGTTCCGCCGTCTGATAAAAAGAAGAGAAAAATTCGGTCATATACATTATTTTACCAAAGAAACTGCTTTGGCTTCTTTAAAAGATGCAGGATATGAAATTATTGATTATAACTATACACATTTAGGACCTGTCTTTTTAGAACAGGGACTTGGAGCATTTCTGCTTAAATATGTGAGAAATTTATTTTATCTGATTCATAAGGACTTAACAGCTACTATATTTGGAGATTATTCTCTTTTAGTATTAGCTAAATAAGGTGTGTGAATATTTAAGTAATATTCTGTCTTAGGAATTTTTTGAATGTTCACTGGTCAACCATTCCAGAGCTTCTTCCTCAGTATTAAACGCTCTCATATCCTGTTTAAGCAGAAAGTTGTAACTGGAGAGCAGTACTTTCTTTACTCCGGATACACCAACAATAGCAGAGTAATCAACTTTTTTAGTATACACTTCTGTTGCAAGCTGCTTCAGTTTTTCCATAAATTCAGTTGATAAAGTAGTGCTTTCTACATTAGCCAGTACAGGAACCTTTGCAGTCATGGGTTTGAGTATTTCAGCTGCTTCGTCTAATATCTCTAGAAGTTGTTTTTCATCTAATTCCCGGCAATCCAGATATAAAACCCACTGACCATGACTTTTTTTCCATTTTGAAAGCATTGGAATTCTCCTCTTTTGGTATGTATATTTATTTTGATCTATTTTTTTATTTTTTGTGATGCTATGTATATTTTTTTTATTGAACAGAATAATCTTTTCAAAGTGTTATGTTTTTCTTCTCATCGTTTCAATTTTAAAATCTTTCTGTATATAAGATCTTTCCGGAGCAGGTTAATACTATTATATCCGGTCTTATATATTTTTTTTTATAAAGCAAATAATATACCGTTTTAATTATACTTATTTGAGGATTTGGGCAATATTCTTTTGTCTTAGAGTCGTGGAGTCTTTGGGTCTTTGTGTCGTAGTGTCGTAGAGTCTCGGTGTCATAGAGTCTTACGCTTCACGCTGTCTGCCGCCCGCGGTCTGCGGTCTTCCTATAAATATTACTGTCGTATTTAAATGAAATTGTATCGGAGAACCGGGGTAACGGAGAAACGGAGAAAGGAAAATGGAGAAAGGGAGAAGGGAAGAATAAAAGATAAAAGATAAAGGATAAAAGATAAAACGAGACTAAGAACATTAGAATTTTAGAACCTTAGCGTTCAGAAACCAGTGGCCAAAAGCCAGAGTCCAGAATCGTAAAGGTGAGAAAATATAAATAACATTGTTAGTCTTGTTCGTTTTGTTGGTTGCTGTATTAGTGGGATGGGTGGAGAAACCACGAAGGGAGAAGAGGTGTAGGGGAAATGGAGAGAAGGAAAACGAAATATTGGGAGGGTGGAGGGGCTATCCGGCATCTGGAAATCTGCGTTAAAAATTTATTTTAGTCAGCCTCAAACATTCATCGTTATTGAAACGTTATCCACCGTAATTTAAAAAAAATTAAAAAAACACTTGACTTTTGAAACTTTACTGTATATATTGCGTATATACAGTATGTACAATTAAAAATAAGGTAAAAAAATGGTACTTAATTTAACTGAACTTTCATCATCACCGCTTTATGAGCAAATAAGCAGTCAACTTGCAGATAAGATATTACTTGGAGAGCTTAA
>Ga0180433_10005838_pt1 | contig 16453 bp, 22 predicted proteins | sample SS_ome_8_FD_132980 | JGI IMG/M metagenome (GOLD analysis project Ga0180433, IMG submission 132980) | Hypersaline lake sediment archaeal communities from the Salton Sea, California, USA - SS_1_D_1 metaG | ecosystem: Environmental > Aquatic > Non-marine Saline and Alkaline > Hypersaline >... | reverse complement strand
CGGGAGCCGTATCTCGCCATCGATCCGAAGGGTGTTGTCGGGGAACCGGCCTATGAGGTCGGCGCATTCCTTCGCAATCCGATGCGCGAGCTGCTGGACGCACAGGATCCGGTGCGTCTCCTCTCGAGACGCGTGGACATCTTCGAGCAGCGACTCGGCATCGACCGCTCGCGCATGATACAATGGGCCTTCGCCCAGGCCATCCTGTCTGCCTGGTGGTTCTACGAGGATCATGAAGACGGGTGGCGCCCGGCGCTCGAGCTTGCGGATATCATTGCTCAGGTCTCGTAGAGCTGCGCGACCAGTGACGGCACAGAGGAAGGCGTCTCATGCCGACGTTCGATGACCGATATCGCACTACCAGGAACGTTTTCGGGTCCGGGCCGGACCGGATCATAGAGATGTACGCCGCCCTCATGAGCCCCGTGCTCCCCGTGCTCGACGTGGGCGCCGGGCAGGGGAGAAACACGTTCTATCTCGCGCGCTGGGGATTCACGGTGGACGCCGTTGAGCCCGCGGCGTCCGGCGCGGCGGCCATCGCCGAAGTGGTTGAAGGGGAGGGAATCCCTGTCCGGGTTCACACGTGTGGGTTCGAAGATTTCGAGGGCGAGCCGGCCGGCCATGCCGGCATCCTGCTCATCGGGACGACACAGGTGCTGTCGCGTGACGGGATTGCTTCGCTCTTCGAGCGTGCCGACGCTTGGACTGCGTCCCGAGGCCTCGTCTTCGTGACGGCGTTCACGGTCGATGATTCGCGGTACGAGTTCCACGAGCGCGAATGGTCGGAGGTCGGTCGTCACTCCTTCGCCGGTCCCGATGGGGAGGTGAGGACGTATCTCGATCCGGACGAACTGAAGTCGTTCTTCAACGGCTACAAGGTCGTTCACTACCGCGAGGGACCTGGGCCCGAGCACTCACATGGCAACGGCTCCGTCGAGCGTCATTCGCTCGTCGAGGCCGTCTTCCGGAAACCGTGACCCCGGAAGCGACCGCGGAGTATGGGAGAGTGAGGGCTGCGCGGTATAGCGCAGTAACGCGTGACTCCACACGGGTGTCGAGCTTGCCGAGATGTATCCTCGCCTGTAAAATCATTCCCTGATGGTAACCGACCACCGATGGTAACCGGTCACTGACGGTAACCGACCGTGCGAGACACGTTTCGGCCTTGGGACATGAGGAGCGTCGTTGTGGGTGAACTGCCTGACTACGTCCTGCGCAACCGCGAGGCCTGGAGCGTGATGGCCGCCGATTTCGTGGCGGCCGGCGAACGAAACTGGGCGACGGCCGAGCCGAACTGGGGCGTGTGGGGCGTGCCGGAATCGGAACTGCGACTGCTGCCCGACGACCTCGACGGGAGGGATGCCATCGAGCTCGGGTGTGGCACGGGCTACGTGTCCGCGTGGATGGCTCGTCGCGGGGCGCGGGTCGTTGGTATCGACAACTCCGAGGTCCAGCTGGACACCGCGCGACGTCTTCAGCAGGAACACGGCATCGAGTTTCCCCTCATCCACGGGAACGCCGAGACCGTTCCTCTGCCCGACGAGAGCTTCGATTTCGCCATCTCGGAGTACGGCGTCTGCATCTGGGCCGATCCGGCGAAGTGGGTCCCCGAGGCGGCGCGGCTGCTCCGGCCGGGCGGTCGACTCGTGTTCCTGATGAACTCACACCTGTTCGATCTCACCGTCCCGGACGAGGACGGACTGCCATCCGGCGAGAAGCTTCTGCGTCCCGCATTCGGCATGTACCGCATGGAGTGGCCGGACGACCCGGGCGTCGAGTTCCACCAGATGCACGGGGAATGGATCAGGCTTCTGCGTCGTTCCGGATTCGAGATCGAAGACCTCATAGAGATCCAGGCGCCGGAGGGCGCGACAACAACCTACCCGTACTTCGACTACGAGTGGGCGAGAAGGTGGCCCACAGAAGAAGTGTGGAAGACATCGAAGAAAGGCTAGCTGATGGAGCGGCAGACGCAGTCCTGGAAACCGATGCTGTTCTCCGCAGGCGCGTTCTGGCTTGCAACGATCATGTACATGTGGCGGTTGGTCGCAGGTGATCGGTCGATCCCCGTGCTCATCGGTGCATTCCTGTTCCCGGTCGCCGCAGCACTGGCGACGCTCGGTGCATTGTCGATGAGACGCGCGTCGAAGCGTGTGCTCACCGAGAACGTCTACGAGGACGCGATCCGAGCGCGGGCGTACGCGGCGCTGGAGTTTCCCGGTACGTATCACCTCGCGTTCCGTGACCTGCGGGCGCTGGTTGAGAAGCACGTGACAGGGAAGCGGGGACTCGACTTCGGGTGCGGCACCGGGCGGTCGACCCGCTACATCGAGGACCTCGGGTTCGAGGCGGTCGGTGTCGACGTCTCAGCGGAGATGGTGTCCGAGGCGCGCGCGGCGGATCCGCGCGGCGACTACCGCGTCATTCCTGACGGCGATCTGAGTTCGCTCTCGGGGTCGACGTTCGATCTCATCCTCTCCACGTTCACGTTCGACAACATTGCGACCGCGCCGAAGAAGCTCCTTCTGCTCAAGCAGCTGGGTGACCTTCTCGACACGGACGGCCGCATCATTAATCTCGTCTCGTCACCCGAGATCTACGTCAACGAGTGGGCCTCGTTCTCGACGAAGGATCATCCGGAGAACAAGAAGGCGCGGACGGGAGATCTCGTGCGGATCGTGATGCTCGACGTCGATGACAAGCGGCCTGTCGAGGATGTCGTGTGGGAGCACGAGGACTACCTCAAACTGTACGATGAGGCCGGTCTCGACGTTGTTGCGACGGAGCGCCCTCTCGCGACGGGCGAGGAGGGTGTCGATTGGGTGAGCGAGACTGAGATCGCGCCGTGGGTCATCTACGTCCTGGCGCCGAAGAACTGAGCGAACTCGCTGCGACCGCAGCCGGTTTGACATGGATGGAAGGAAGGGCCGATCGTGCTGTTTGTCACAACGGTCAACTGTATGGACGGGCGCGTTCAGCTCCCCGTGATCAACTATCTGTGCGAGCGTTACGATGTGCCCTATGTGGATTCGGTCACGGAGGCTGCTCCGGTTCGCGTGATGGCGGAGGAGGGGGAGTCAGCCGAGAAAGCGTCGATCCTGCGTCGCGTCGGCATCTCCGTGAACAGGCACGGTTCGAAGATCATCGCCGTGGTGGCTCACGGCGACTGCGCGGGGAATCCCGAGGACGATGCAACGCAGCATGAACAGCTCGAGACGTCGGTTGCGCTCATCGCCGAGAACTTCCCGGGCACGACGGTGCTCGGGCTGTGGGTGGACGCGGAATGGTCGGTCAGCGAACGACCGCGCACCGGAGGTCAGTAGCGTAGTCGTGTGGGTTCACGTACCTGGATACAGGGGGACAAGACGCGTCGGAGTCCAGTCGGTATCATCGTCGGTCTCATCCTCTTCGCATTCGGACTCTATGGGGTTATCTCGCATGCCGGACTGGGCGGTGTGACACCGCTTCTCATCGGCGCGTCACTCGTCTACCTGGGGCTGAGGCCAGGGCGCACGGCTTTGATAGTGTTCGGTCACAACTGCATCGTCGTCGGATGCGTCCTCTTCGCGTGGGGCATCTATCACGGATTCTGCCGCTGCGTGCGGTCCGGGGAGTGTGGTGCGGCGAAGTAGAACCGGGAGTTGGAGCGCCTGACCGGCAGACGCAGGTCTGTTCGAGGAGGTTCCATGAAGCGCAAGCGACCGACCGTCGAGGATGTCAAGCAGGCGAGAGGAAAGAAGATCCGCGATGTCATCGCGCCGGACCTTCACGTGCTCTTCTGCGGTATCAACCCCGGGCTCTACTCCGGGGCCGTCGGGTTCCACTTCGCGCGGCCGGGAAACCGGTTCTGGCGCGCGCTCCTCGACTCCGGATTCACTGACAGGATCCTCGACCCTTCCGAGCAGGCGCTGCTGCCGGAGTATGGGTGCGGCATCACGAATCTCGTCGCACGGTCGACCGCCGTGGCTGCCGAACTCAGCGCAGACGAACTCCGCCGCGGTCGCGGCAACCTCAAGCGGAAGGTCGGCAAGTACAAGCCCCGCTACGTCGCGGTGCTCGGCATAGGGGCGTACCGAACAGCATTCGAGGCGCCGAAGGCCGTACTCGGACCGCAGTCGGAGATGATCCGCGGGACGAGACTCTGGGTGCTTCCGAATCCGAGTGGGCTGAACGCGCGGTACCAGCCGCCACTTCTGGCTGAGCTGTTCGGGGACCTGCGCGCAGCGGCGCGTCGCGAATAGCCAGCTAGCATCCAGTATGCGCATTATGCTATTATCTTACTGTGCGGTCTGCGGAGGTTCGCACACACATCGACTCTGATTCCATTGAGGCCGCAGGCCCGCCCGGGTTCGTCCCGGGGGCCCGCGGCCTTCGCGTGAAAGGGGTCTGTCATGAGGAGACTGCACACACTGCTGACGCTCGCAGGTCTGCTGGCTGTTCCGTCCGTCGGGACCGGGGCGGTCATTCACGTCCCGCTTGAGCAGCCGACGATCCAGCTCGGCGTCAACGCGGCCGCGGCCGGTGACACCGTGATCGTGGCGCCCGGCATCTACAGCGAGTCAGTGCTCCTTTATGCCGGACCGATGACTCTCCGCTCCTCCGGTGGTCCCACCCTGACGATCATCGACGCACATGCGTTCTCCCAGGGGTTCCTCGTCTACGGAAGCGTTGATGAGGGGACCGTCCTGCGCGGCTTCACCGTCCAGGGGGGCGTCGCCGCCGGTGTCACGTGCATGAGCGGCACCTCGGCGACCATCGAGGACATGGCGCTCACGCAGAATCAGGGTCCCGGAATCCTCTCAACATATGCCTCACCGAGGATCGACGGGTGCTCGTTCTACTACAACAACGACCACGGCGTGACGATCGAGGGCGGCGCGCCGGTGCTCTCGGACTGCAGCTTCCTCGAGGACGGCATCGACATTGGTGGTGGAGCGGATGTTGAGCTCAAGGACTGTTCGTTCGGTGGATCCGGGAGCTTCGTACGGAGTGGACTCAGGGGCCCGGGCGCCAGGGTCAGCGACTCGACGCTGAGCGCCGACGGATGCTCTTTCTGGGGCTACGACGGGCAGCACGCACTCGCGCTCTACGGGACCGGTCAGGTCACCATCGACGAGAGTGAGTTCCGCGGAAACAGCGATGATCTCGGTCCGGCGATCTACTGTGAGGGCAACGGTCAGTCAGATACACCGCTGACGGTCACGAACTCGCTCTTCGAGGACAACACCTCATGGGAGAACGGAGGAGCCGTCGTTCTCCGGTGGAGCAAGAGCGCGTCCTTCACCGGTTGCACATTCCGAGGGAATTCGACCCCCGGTCTGGGCGGCGCCGTCTCGACCCACGATGTGGCCCATATCAGTTACAGCTTCTGTGAGTTCTATGAGAACCACTGCGGCGACGACGGCGGGGCCGTCAGGGCGTACGGTCCGACCGCGTGCGACATCCACATCGACCATTGTCTCTTCGTTGACAACTCCAGCGATGACAAGGGCGGATCGATCAGAGTTCAGGATTGCACGGGAGTGATCAGCAGCTGCACGATCTTCGGCGGTTCGTCCTCGGTCACGTCGGGCGCGATCAACTCCAGCGGAGACACGGCTCCCGTCATCGAGGAGTGCATCATCAGTAACGGGACGGGGTACGGCATCGACGCATCGAACGTCGCGGCCGTTCCGCTGATCCTGTTCTGTGACGTTCACGGCATGTCGAGCGGAACGTATGCCGATCCGATCCCGGACATGACCGGGTACTACGGGAACATCAGCGCCGACCCGCTGTTCTGTGATACGATGGCCAATGACTTCCGCCTGTACGAGTTGTCGCCATGCGCGACGGGCGGGCCCGGGGGTGCGTATATCGGGGCCTTTGACGTCGGCTGCTCGGGCACGGTCGTCGAGCAGAGGAGCTGGGGCGCCATCAAGGCGATGTACCGGTAGGTGTACTCTCGCCTTCCGGGCGCTTCACGGCGCGGGAAGGACAGGGTGCCGCATGACGCGAGCACGAATCAATCCGCGAGCGCAGGCCTGTTCATTCCGGCGTGCGCTCGTTCTTGTTCTTGTTGCCGCTGTTGCCTGCGGCGGCGCATTCTCGGGCTGCGGTGGCGAGGAGCTGCCGGCGCATGCGTACCTTGGAATGGAACCGCCGGGGCGGGTCCCGGAGATCTTCGCGTCCGGCGTCGTCTCCGAAGCGGGTTATCGGCTTCATGGCTCTCCCGTGTTCAGTCCCGATCTTACCGAGGTCTGCTGGCCGGTCATACCCCCGGCGATCGTATCCACAACCTATCAGGACGGCGTCAGGTACGAACCGTCCGCCATGCAACTCGACGTCGCGGGTGCGCAGGCTCCGAGCTTCTCCCCGGACGGCTCGCGCCTCTACTTCCATGGCGCACGGAGCGACGGGCATGGCAGTCTGGACATCTGGCATCTGACGCGCGAGGCCGGCGCGTGAGGGGCAGGCCGAACCCGAACTTCTGGAATCGCGGATCAACACGGAGTTCATCGACTACTGCCCGTGGGTCGCACCGGATGAGAGCTATCTGCTCTTTGCGTCGAGCCGCCCATCATTGAAGGAGGAGCTGTACCTCTACGTCTCGTTCCAGAGCTCCAATGCGGAGTGGACGGTGCCGGTGAGATCCACGATGCGGTCGCATTCGCCTCGCCCGCACGCTTCCCGTCCGTGTCGCCGGATGGAAAGTACCTGTTCTTCCTCTCTGAGGGTGAGATCTACTGGGTGGACTTCGCACCGGTGTTGGAGCTTGAGGCGGATTCGTGGGCGCTCGAGTTCGGTGAATAGCAAGTGCGGCGATCTCTCGGAGTTAGGAGGACCCAATGGCTGAATGGCGGAGCCGGAATGTGGCGATGCTGCTCGTCTCGCTGGTGCTTCTCGTCGCGACCCTCGCCCTCACATACACGACCGCGTGGTTCGAGCCCTTTCACGGTTCGTGGCTCGTCATCCTCGGCTGGTTCCTCCTGGCCGCGGCCGTTCTGACGGCGCTCATCATCAAGCGGTCGAAGACGCACAGACTGCTCGTGTTCCGCAATGTGACGTTCGTTCTCGGCGTCGTCATCATCGCGATCTCATCGGTCCTGTCCATCTGGGTCCATCAGGCGTTCCAGCCGATCCGAGACCTCCTGGGACTGCTGCGTGGCTGATACGGTCCTCAGTGTGAACTCGGTCAACGTTCGTACCCTCACCGAAATCGAAGAGGAGTGGGGCTTCCTGGCGCACGTCTGGGTGAACGAACTATGAGGGCGGAGGAGTGACCATGACCATCACGCTGTCTGAAGAGTCGCACAAGCGCGCGCTGGATTCGATCATCGCATACTTCGACGATCGGCTCGAGCAGGAGATCGGCGTGTTGCAGGCGCAGCTCCTTCTGGACTTCTTTCTCGAGGAGCTTGCCCCGAGCGTCTACAACAAGGCTGTCTATGACGCCCAGACGTTCATCCATGGGCAGGTCGCCGATATCGACACGACCTGCTTCGAACCCGAGTTCGGATATTGGAAGAAGAACAGGAAGTGACCCCGGAAGATGCGTACGGCGCTGCCCCCGAAGGAGAACGACGTGAGTCAACGGATGTGGTGCATTGCCACGATGGTCGCGATCATCTTCTCAGTGGGTGGCGTGATCGCCGCGCGCGCGAACGATGCCGCCCCGGTTGATGGTCTGGCGGCGGAACTCGAGTTCCTCCGACCGCTGCTGGGTCCGCCCCGCGTCGGGAGCTACGTCGACTCGGCGCCGGGGGAGCTCGAGATGACCGTGCAGTGGGACGTTGCCCACAGCGGCCATGTCGTCCGGTTCACCAAGTCGGTCCCGGAGGCCGACTTTACGTCGGAGACGCTCTACTACTGGGACATGGTCGATGAGCGGGTCGTGTTCGTCTCGGTCTGCAGTCGTGGCATCATGAGCCGTGGCGAGGTCCGAGAGGAGTACGGCTCGGTGGTTCTGACCGGCACCGAGAGCTGGGCCGACCAGGATATCGAGTTCCGGCTGACCTTCACCGCTCTTCCCGGCGGGGCGGTTCGAGACGTCTACGAGCGGTTCGAGGGGGAGAGATTCGTCCCCGGGCACGTCATCGAGTACCGGCCTCATCCGCGATGAAGGGGGGGGCTGACATGTCGATGCCCGTCTTCGCCACCTGGATCCAGTCCTGCGAACAGGTCGCAGCGCTCCACCTGCTCATTGACTCGATCCGCGAGTACGGCGGAGCCCTGAGTCCGTCTCCGATTCTCGTGATGGAGTTCGCCGACGGCGTCGTGCCGGACGACATCCGGCTCGCCGACGGTGTGACCGTGCACGGTGTCGAGGTCGGGAAGGACCTGAGGAACGTCTGGTACGGCGCGAAGGTCGAGGCGTGCGCAGCAGCGGAGGCGCTTGCGACGGGCCGGACGAAGTCGCTTGTCCTTCTGATACCCGAGTGTCTTGTCATTCGCCCGCCGGAACTCCTCGTGCTTGATGATGACCACGACATCGCCGTCCGCCCCGTCCATATCAGCAACGTGGGTTCGCGAGCCGACGCGCAGCCCGATGGTTTCTGGAACGGCGTGTACGATGCGGTCGGTGTTGAAGACATCGATCTCGTTGTGGAGTCGTTCATCGATTCGGTCTCGCTCAGAGCGTACTTCAACTCGGCGGCGTTCGCTGTGGACCCGTCGCTCGGTCTGATGGGCGAGTGGCGCGACCGCTTCGCGGCGCTGGCGCGGGACGAATCGTACATGTCCGCGCACTGCTCGGACGATCTCCATCGCATCTTTCTGCATCAGGCCGTGCTCTGCTCGGTGCTCCCGGCAAGGGTCAAGGGCTCGCGCGTTCGCATCCTGCCCCCGGAGTATGGATATCCCTACAATCTTCACGGTGACGTTCCGCCGGACCGTCGTGCGACGACGCTGAACGAGCTCGTGCTCTCCATCTACGAGGAGAGAAGTGTCGACCCGTCCGTCGCCGATGATATCGCAATCGACGAGCCTCTCAGGACGTGGCTTGCGACCCGGCTCTCGCGGTGACCCGGGGGAATCCGGGGCGGACCGTGTTGCGTGGACGGGGGATGCACCGGCCTTCTTGCCACCGTTCTCCACATGGCGTACCATCGAATATCACTCACTTCGGAGGAAGCCATGCATCATCGCCCGAGGCTCAGCGCTCTGACCGGCTGTCTGCTTGCTGGATTCATGGCGCTCTGTTGTTCCTCTTGCGCCATAAGTGTGCACACCTCAGCGGTCCACGAAAGACCCCGAGAGCCCGTCGTCGAGTCGAGCACCGTCATCGATGTGACGGAGTTCAACGCGTTCGCCGAGGACGCGGCCGCGGCCGGTGAGAAGTGGGTCCGCAACCCCGTCATGGTCGTCATGGAGTACCTGCGCCATCCGAACGCCCCCATGACCGAGATCACGAGAGTGGATCCCCCGGGCGAGTCGATGCCGTCGACGACCATCACGGTGATCCAGGACGGGTTTCACGATGACTCTGTTCGCGGCACGTGGCACGAGTTCCTTCTCGAGCGGAGAACCGATGGGAGCTGGAGGATCGATGAGGCGCGGAGCGCGTACCGCTGCTACCGCGGGCACCAGAAGGACGAATTCGGAGCGCGCCTCTGTCCCTAGACGGGTTCGGGCACTACGGGTCCGGGCACTACGGGTCCGGGCACTGTGCGATCGGAAGAGCACACGCCATGGGCATGCGCTGTCACGGCGCGCGAACGGACTGACCGGGAGCTGATCGATGCGGACCATCGTCGTGGGAGCCGGAAGCCAGGGGAGCTACATCACGGGGTTGCTTTCGCTCGCCGGTGAAGAGGTCATGCTGGTGGCGCGCGGAGCACGCTCCGCGGAGCTCGAGGCGAGCGGGATCACGCTCGCCCGCGCGGGACAGTCGCCGGATGTCGTGCGCGTCCCGGTGGCCGATGGAGCCATCGCGGCCGGTGGTGTTGCCGATCTCATCATCCTGGCAGTGAAGACGTACGATCTCGTGGAGGCCGCGCGAGACGTGGCGCCGCTCGTGGGACCGAACACAACTCTCATGACCATACAGAACGGCGTCGCCGCTCCGGAACTCGTCGCCGGGCTGTACGGCGAGGAGCGGATCGTCGCGTGTGTCTCGTACACCCGCACCCTGCTTCAGAGCCCGGGCATCGTCGCGAGCGGCGGTGTCGCCGGCGGGCTCGAGCTCGGCGCGTACTTGACCGGTGGCGACACACGACCCGTCGACCGGATCGTGGAGATGCTGTCGAAGGCGGGGCTTGAGGGGCAACGGCGCGATGACATCCGGACGGCGCTCTGGGAGAAGCTTCTCATCATCTGCGTGACCGGCGGTGTGATGGCGCTCACGCGCTCGCCGCTCGGGCCCGTCCTCGCTACGCAAGATGGCCGCGAGTTCGTCCGGGCCGTGATCGCCGAAGCCGACGCGGTCGGGACGGCGAGCGGTATCCCTCTTCCCGTCGTTGCGGCGAGGCGCGCATACGACTTCGTCAGAGACCGCGTCGAGCCGGTGGCGACGAGCTCGATGCTCGAGGACCTGCTGGCGGGCCGCAGACTCGAACTCGAGTGGCTCAACGGCGAGGTCGTTCGACGCGGACGCGAGCTCGCCATCCCGACACCAATGAACTTCGCCATCTGCGCGGGGCTCGCTCCGCATGCCGATGGAGGAAGACGGAACTGAGAAGAAGGCGGCACAATGACGAAACGACTCGATGGTCTTCGCTGGGAACCGCTCTGGGTCTCACACGTCGGCTGTCTGAAGGGGTGTCTGAACTATCTGGGGAAGGAGATGTCCGCGCCGTGGCTCTTCGGCGCCACCGGGCACGCGTTCATGCTCAATCTCTCGGAGGACGTCTGTCCGAGCGGCCCGACGGCGTGGAAGACGAACGTCATTCTCACGCTCGGGAGCAGCGTTGGGTACCGGACGATCGTCGTCTTCGGATATCGCGGGAACGGCGACCTGGAGCAGGCGCAGGAGCGAGCCTGGGAGGCCGCACGGCGCGCGATCGATGATGGCATCCCGTGCTACGGCTGGGAGCTCGATGTCCCCGAGTTCTATGTCATCAACGGATACGACGAGGTCGGCTACTACTACCAGGGATGCACCGTTGATGACGGCGCGGGACCGAAGCCATGGCGTGAGCTTGGCGACACGGACATCGGCTGTGTCCAACTGGTCGTCGTGCACCCGGAGCAGTCGCGTGACGATGTGACCATCGTGAGGAACGCGCTCGAGTTCGCGGGCGCCGTCGCCGCCGGCGGCAAGGACTGGGTGCTCCCCGGATACGCGATGGGGCTCGCCGCGTATGACGTGTGGGTCGCCGGAGTGAAGAGCGGGGAGGCATCCGGCACGGGTGCCGCATACAACGCGTCCGTGTGGGCGAGTTGCCGAAGTCACGCCCTCGGTTTCCTCGAGGAGTCGCGGAGGCGGCTGGCGGGCAGGGCCGACGGAGCCTTCGACAAAGCAATCGAGGCCTACGCCGCAGTCGCGGCGAACCTCGCCGTGGTTGCCGAGCAGTTACCGTTCGTCGGGGCCGATGAGGCGCAGCGGGACGCGAACGCGCGGGACTCTGCGCGCATCGAGCAGGTGGTCGAGCACCTCCGGCTGGCGCGGGACAGCGAGGAGCGAGGCGTGAAGGCACTTGCAGTGATTGTCTCTCATCTGGCATAACCTGTGTGTGGCTATCCGAATCCGCGGCGGTCGGGGACCGGCGGACAACAGCTGGCTGGAGTTCTGAGCAAGGGGGGGAGATGAGAACGCTGCTCCTGGTCGTGTCGGCGCTGATGGTGCTGGGCTGCGCGACCGTTCATGCGGAAGATGTCGAGATCTACGAGACGATCAACGCGCTGCAGGTGCGCAGCATCCTGCAGGACCTGGGCTTCACGGGTATCGAGATCGACGAGGACGATGACATCATCGTCCAGATGCTGGGCTACAACGTGCTGATCCTCATCGGGTCGTACGAGAACAACAGTCTTCAGATGAACTTCGCGGTCTCGGGCACCGATGCGAACCTCAGGATGATGAACGAGTGGAACCGCACGAAGCGCTATTCGACGGCGTCTATCGATGACGACGGCGACCCGGTGCTCGAGAGTGATCTCGACCTGGCCGGCGGAGTGACGCGCGAGAGGGTCGAGGACTACCTGCTGACCTACTATATGTTGCTTGAGGCGTTCCTTGATGTGATTTCCTAGCCGGTTCGTCCGTACGCTCGCGGCGCGTCCGGATGCCGGTCTACGATGGAGGGAAGCATGACCGATCAGACGAATCCTCCCGCTCCCGGACACGGCGATGCCGCACCGGCCGGGCGCTCACGGCTCCCCGCCGAGCATCGGATGAGCAAGCACATCACGCTCCTCGGTGTGTTCCACATCGTGTATCACGCGCTTGGGCTTCTCGTCGGGCTGGGCATCTTCGCCCTGCTCTCGACGATCGGCTGCATCTCGGGTGACCCGGACGCCGCGGTGATACTGCCCATCATAGGTACGTTCATCGCCGTTCTTCTCATCGGGCTCTCAGCTCCCGGCGTGATCGCCGGTATCTGGCTTCTCCGCAGGCGCGGGTGGGCCAGGATCCTGGCGATGATCGTGGGTGGACTCGGTCTCATGGACATCCCGGTCGGTACCGCACTTGGCGCATACACGTTCTGGGTGCTGATGCAGGACGACAGCCTGGAGCTGTTCGATTAGCGCAATGTTCAGATTACGGAATCAGGTCACAGTCCAACACGAGCAGTGAGCGATGCGATTGAGCGCGAGTCGGTGCGGTTCCGGCTCGCGCTCAGCGCGATCGTGGGGTATGATGGTTGATATGAGCGACGCCTCGCGTTTCAAATGAAGCGGCCCGGCGTCGGCAGCATCCTCTCCCTGACCGAAGGAGCCACCGAGTATGGACTCGAGACACTATGCAGCCGTCGTCCCGCTTTCTGACGTCGGGAGTATCCAGGTCAGGGCCATTCGCCCCGATGATCGTGGGAGGATCCTCCAGTTGTTCGATCGTCTCACGCGTCGCACGATCTACTTCCGCTTCCACGAACCAAAAACCGAACTCTCCGCTGAGGAGCTCACGCGATACACGGAACTGGACTTCGATGAGCGCGTCGCGCTCGTCGCCGTGGTCGGACGCGGCGAGGCCGAGAAGATCGTTGGCGTTGGTCGCTACCGCTGCATCCCTGATGCCGACCCCCGGTGTGCCGAGATCGCATTCGCGGTGGAGGACGTCTATCAGGGCCGCGGTATCGGTTCGGGTCTCCTCAAGCACCTTGCGCGCATTGCCAAGGCGTCAGGAGTCGCGGTCTTCGAGGGGAGGATCCTTCCCGGGAACAGTCACTTCCTCGGGTTCCTTGAGAAGTCCGGATTCCCGATCGAGCGTCTCGGACAGATCGAGGGGCTCGACCGCTACGTCATCCGGCTGAGCTGACCCCAGCCGCTCGCCTGACGATCTGCGGGTTCCAGACAGCGAGCGCGCCTCGAGCGCGGCCGCTGACCTCGGGTTGACCCTTCAACCGCTTGCCCTCGAATATCATCCAACTGCATGACACGAAGAGAAGCGACTCACGCCAGCCGATCATGAAGGACCACCATGCGGGAGATCCGCGCGAAGACGCTGCTGTCGCGTGTGCCTCAGCCGGACCAGTGGTTCGGGCTGATGTACAACATGAATCTGTACCGAGGGTGCCAGCACCAGTGCATCTACTGCGACTCGCGGAGCGAGTGCTATCGGATCGATGACTTCTCCGACATTCAGGTGAAGACGAATGCGATCGAGCTGCTCCGCAGTGAGCTCGCGTCGAAGCGTGTGAAGGGGACCGTCGGTACCGGGTCGATGCACGATCCGTACATGCCGCTCGAGGAGACGGTCGGTCTGACGGGGCGCGCTCTCGGCGTGCTTGACGAGTTCCGTTTCCCCGTCCACGTTCTCACGAAGAGTGACCTCGTGCTTCGGGATATAGACACGCTCGCTCGCATCGCGCGGGTGCACGCGACCGTCAGCTTCACCGTCACGTCTGCGGATGATGAGACCGCCGCGAAGACGGAGCCGGGAGCACCTCCGCCGTCCGCGCGCTTCCGCGCGATGCGGGAGCTTGCTGCGGCGGGCGTGCTCACGGGTGTTACCATGATGCCGATTCTCCCGTTCATAGGGGACACGGTCGACAATGTCACGCAGATCGTCCAACGCGCGAGCGACGCGGGCGCGTCGTACATCGTGCCGTGGTTCGGGATGAGCCTTCGTGACCGACAGCGCGCGTACTACTATGAGAAGCTCGACAGGAGCTTCCCCGGCGTGCGCGAGCGGTACGAGCGCCGGTTCGGAGACCAGTACTACTGCTCAGCCCTCGACTCACGGGAGCTCGATCGCGTGTTCAGTGACGCGTGCGCGAAACGCGGTATCTCGACGAGCATCCCACGATACGAGCCGATGAGAGTCGAGCAGTCCTCGCTGTTCTAGCGAGGCAACGTCTCACACAGCGGAGACGGTGCGTCACGATGAAAGGGCACCATGGAGCCGGTCCGATTCATCAGCGAACCGATCGAGGCGATTCACGCCGAGCGTCGCGGACCGGAGAAGCGCCTCGGGTGTCCCGACAGCTTCGTGTGGTGCGGTGAGGAGCATCGTGTCGAAGAACTGCTGCGGGAGTGGCACGACTACGCGCGGCGGGGGAAGATGGAACACAACATGCGGCCCTCGCACGCCGCGGCCGCCGCGAGCCGTGGCTCGTGGGGCGTCGGGCGTGACTACTATCTCGTTCGCACAGGTGATGGCCGACTTTTCGAGCTGTACTACGACCGCGCTCCGAAGGGCCGGAAGGAGCGGACGGGCAGCTGGGTTCTGTTCCGCGAGATGACCGAGTAGTCGCGGCCACCCGCCCGCATCTGAAGCACGAACCACCATACTGCGGGGTGCCGGGGCCGCCGCCCCCACGTTCGTGCTTGGCAGAACGTCCCATCTGCGGTACATCTCTTCCAAAGCACACTCTTGCCCGGTCCGAGCGATCGGGGTTATCCGGAAGGGGGTCCATCGTGTTCGTGACGCTTCTCCTCGTGACCTTCGGGGTGGCCGTCGGCTGCTCCTTGATCGTCGTCAGGATATTCGACCGCTCCATCAATACGATACTCGGTCGCATCGTAGCCGACGAGATCGCCATGGCATGGACGAGGTATCTCAAGTTCGCCATCTTCGTCGTCGGAGTCTCCGGAGGCGTTCGCATCTGGGAACTCGAGAAGTACATCACTCCGAGGAATCTCGACGCTGAGGCCATCGTGCTCACTGGCGAGCGGTGGACGCTCGAGATCTACAGGACGATCATCGAGACGCTTCAGAGCGTCGCATGGCTTCTTCTGATCTTCTTCCTCTTCGCTCTCATCGCGTATGTGATCGCGCGAGGGCGGGAGTCCATTCAGGCCAGCTATCGTGGTCCGGGGCAGGGGGGAACCCCATGAGTATTCGCGCGCTGCTCGCTCTTGTTGCCGTGTCGTTTCTCTCGGTCGGCTGCGCCACCGTTCCGATGACGGGGCGTTCGCAGCTGGCGCTCGTCCCGGAGGCGGACATGGTTACGGCGGCCTCACAGAACTACGAGGACTTCCTCGGGAGCGTCACCGTCTCGACCGACCCGGCGGCGAACTCACTGGTGAGCCGCATCGGCGAGCGTGTCGCAGCGTCCGCGGAGAAGTTCCTGATCGACTTGGACATGGCAGCCGACCTCAGGTTCTACGACTGGCGGTTCACGGTCGTCGATGACGATGAGACCGTCAACGCCTTCTGCATGCCGGGGGGAAAGATCGTAGTCTACACCGGCATCATCCCCGTCGCGGAGAACGAGAATCAGCTCGCGGTCGTGATCGGTCACGAGGTGGCGCATGCGCTGGCTCGGCACTCCTCAGAGCGGATGAGTCAGATTCTCCTCGCCGAACTCGGCGGCATGGCGCTCTCGCGCGCGATTCAGGAGAAGCCGCGAGAGACGCAGGGCTGGATGATGCTGGCGTACGGGATGGGTGCGCAGCTTGGCGTCATCCTTCCCTACAGCAGAACGCACGAGAAGGAGGCCGACCGCATCGGACTCATCCTCATGGCCCAGGCCGGGTACGATCCGAGAGCAGCCGTCCCGTTCTGGACACGGATGGGTGAGATGGGCGGGGCGCGTCCACCGGAGTTCCTGTCCACGCATCCGGAGCCGTCCTCGCGGATCGAAGAGATCAACGGACACATGCCCGAGGCGCTTCGTTACTACGAGGCGTCCGGGAAGTAGAAGAGGGGAGTCGTGATGTCGTCAGACGGTGCCGGCGCCGTCACGATCAGGGCGGCCGAAGCGTCCGACATGCGGGTCGTGCGAGCGCTCTTCAGCGAGTACGCCGGGACGCTCGGCTTCGAGCTGGACTTCCAGGACTTCGATTCAGAGCTCGCCACGCTCCCGGGTGCGTATGCGCCGCCCGGGGGCGCGCTGCTTCTGGCCGAGATCGGCGAGGAGCCGGTCGGTTG
>Ga0180433_10005836_pt1 | contig 16459 bp, 20 predicted proteins | sample SS_ome_8_FD_132980 | JGI IMG/M metagenome (GOLD analysis project Ga0180433, IMG submission 132980) | Hypersaline lake sediment archaeal communities from the Salton Sea, California, USA - SS_1_D_1 metaG | ecosystem: Environmental > Aquatic > Non-marine Saline and Alkaline > Hypersaline >... | reverse complement strand
TATGACCAAATAAAAAATGCCGAAGAAGATGTTAGAATATCTAAAATCTTAAGTTTTATAAATTTAAATGATACTGGTAAATGCGCAGAACAAGGTGGATTTTTATTAAAATTAGGTAAAGATAGATTAGAACAACTTCAAAATGACCCTGAATTAGGTTTTAAATACTTGGAATTCACTAAAAAAATTAATTTAGTTTATCAAGAAAAACTTTTACTTCTTTTTGATATCTTAGAAGAACTTGAAAATAATAAATCCCTTAATACTCACACTCTGAATGAACTCAGCAAACGCGTTAAATATATAATTGATGACCTCCACCTTAAAACACAATTTAATTATCTCATGGCTATCCTCATTGTTTTAGACTTTGATTTTGTTAAAACCTCTAATTCTATCTCTCGTAAAGAAAAAAGACTCCAAAAAATTGTTAAAGGTAATTTCTCTTAAAGACCACCAACATCCACATCATTAGGATTGGGCGCATTCTTCTCTGAAAATGCTGTCCCCATATCACTCCTAATATTCATGATTGAATTAATCGCATCTATTCCACTAATGACTGAACCTATGGTATAATTAACTGTCCCTAAAATATTAGCCGGTAAATCTGTTATACCAGTTCCTCCATCATTATAATTTGAGTCTGGAAATTTCATTCCTCCTTTATGTTTTTTAACCATTTATTTTTATGAGATTATTTTCATTTTATTAAATGAAAATAATATTTCAAAAATTTATTCGTCTGATTCAACATCAGATTTCTTTGACTTCTTCTTCTTAGGTTTCTCTTCCACAACTTCTTCCACTACTTCTACTTCCTCTACTTCTTCTTCTTCTACAGAAGGTCCTTGTACTACTATACCTGTCTGATATCTTACTTTACCATCTTCAATAACGGGAAACTTTGATTTTAAATAATCAATACTCATGGTTTCTAACCACTGTCTAAACGCCTTCATTTCATCAGTATCTTCAAAAGTAAAAGAGGTGGCGAACCCCTCATCTTGATCTCCTTCATCCGGTTGAAAAATCTTCATCTTTACTGCCTATTATTATCAACTTTTCTTTAAATTAATTATTTTTTAATTTTTTTAAACCTTTAACACCAAATCTTATTGGCGATTTAGGTTTTTGTTGATATTCAAAAATATTATCTTCTGAAATAGTTTCTAATGGTTCAGGAATATGAGGTAAAATAGTGTTTTTTTTGGAAAAACATAATCCCATATTATTATATAAAAAAATTGAAATATTTAAATCTAGTTTTTTTAAAATAAAAATGCAGGTATTAGAAAACTATTTCACTATTCCTAAAGACCCTCAACTTTCTGATAGTCAAAATGAGGCATTTCAATATTACAAATTAGGTAAAAATCTTTTTATTACCGGTCAAGCTGGAACCGGTAAATCATTTTTAATTAAAAAAATCATTAAAGATTGTAAATCAATTAAAAAGGAATTTGGAGTAGCGGCTTTAACTGGTTCAGCAGCTTGTTTAATAAATGGTAAAACTATTCATTCTTGGTCATATTTAGGTCATGGAGATAAAAGTGCGGATTATTACATTGATAAGATTTTAAAGAAATTTCCTATCAAAATGCGTTATTGGAAAACTAAGTTATTAATTATAGATGAAATTTCAATGATGGATATTGAATTTTTTGAGTTATTAGATGAAGTTTGTCGGGGAGTTCGTGGTAATCAAAAACCTTTTGGCGGAATTCAAGTTATTTTAATTGGTGATTTTTATCAATTACCTCCTGTTTTAAAAGATAAAGAAAAACAATTTTGTTTTGAATCTGAAATTTGGGAAAATTCCATTGACGTTCATATTTTATTAAAAGAAATACAACGTCAAAAAGACACTGAATTTCAAAAAATCTTACAAGAAGTCCGCGATGGAAACGTTTCTCAATTAAGTATTGAAACTTTAATTGAATGTAAATTTAAAAAATTAGATGAATTGTGTGGAATTATCCCCACCAAACTTTATTCTACTCGTAAATCTGTTGACGCCTTAAATCAAAAAGAATTTGATAAATTAAATGTTGATGAAATTTTAGATTATGATGTAGAAACTATTTTACTAGGAACAAAAGTTAATAAAATGACTTCTGATGAAATTAAATATTTAGAACAACAAATTGATAAAGATTATCCTTATGAACAAACTTTATCTTTATGTATAGGTTGTCAAGTCATGTTATTAGTTAATAAAGATGTGGAAAATGGATTAGTTAATGGAAGCAGAGGGGTTATTATTGGATTTGAAGAAGATAGACCGAAAGTTAGGTTTATGAATGGGATGGAAGAGGTTATAGATTATTATGAATGGGAATATGAAGTTAATGCACTGAATAAAATTTTAAGAAAACAAATTCCATTAAAATTAGCTTGGGCCATTACAGTTCATAAAAGTCAAGGTTGCACCTTAGATTGTGTAGAAATTGACATTGGAAAAAGTATTTTTGAATATGGACAAAGTTATGTTGCTTTATCAAGAGTGAAATCTTTAGAGGGATTATTTATTAAAGATTTAGATATTGATAAGATAAAATCCCATCCAAAAGTTATTAAATTTTATCAAGAAAAATTTTAATTTTTTCGAAATTTTCTTTTTTATAAAATATTATTTTATGGAAAAAATATGTTTAAAACATATTTTAGACAATATTAAATCTATACCTTGCGCACCTGGAACTATTATTGCTTCGCCCACAACGTCCGACCCAGATTATTATTATCATTGGACCCGTGATGCAGCTTTAACAATTCTTTGTTTAGTGCGTTTGCTAAATCAAACTGGGTTTCAAAATGAACATCAAGAAATTTATGACAATATTTTATCATATATTTTTCATGAAATTAATTTAGTTCAAAATTATCCTCAAGATTTAGGTGAACCTAAATTTTATGTTGATGGGAAACCTTATGATAAACCTTGGGGTAGACCTCAAAATGATGGTCCACCTATTAGAGGGTATGCTTTAACTGAATTTGCTTTTTACCAACTTAAAACAGGTAATCCTAACTTTATTGAAAAACATTTATTAAATTTTTCATCCAAAGAAGGCATTATTTATCAGGATTATGAATTTATTAAGGAAAACTTTGATAAAAATAGTTTTGATTTATGGGAAGAAGTCTTAGGAAAACATTATTTTACTTTAGAAATGACTTATCAATTTCTTAAAAACTTAAAGAAATTATCCAGTATTTACCACGAAACCGAATTATCTAATGAAATAACATTATATTTAATAAAAACCAAAGAATTACTAAGTTCATTTTATCAAAATCATTGGGTTTCAAGTATTGACATTCAAAATGACCATCAAAGACAATGGATAGATTTCGCCAATGTTTTAGCTTTCAATTACTCCAACATTTATTACAGTCCCTTTATTAATTCACATATTGGACCAACTGTTCTTAAAATTGTTCGTGAAAATAAAGAAAAATTTGGATTAATTAATGAAATAATCCCTATTGGTCGTTATCAAGAAGATGTTTATTATCAGGGACCTCCCTGGATACTTTTAACCTTAGGATTTGGTCAATTTTTAAAAAGATTAGAAAAATTATTATCAATTTGTCATTTTGATTGTTGGTTTGAAGAATTAATGAATGAAATTGGAAAAGATTATTTAATAAAATTAGAAAAATTTGTTGAAACTTTTTATTTAAAAAATAAAAATTTAAGTGAAAGTTATGATAAAGATTTAAAAGATTTAAGTGCCAAACATTTAACCTGGAGTTATTCATCTTTTTTATTTTACTTTATGGAATAAACCCATTAAAAAAATCTTCTTTATAAAATGGATAAATTAACTAACCATTTTATAAATTATTCTCTCAAAAATGACCATAAAAATATCATTGATTATACCTCTAGTATTTTCCTTAAAAATATTTTCACCAATCTTCTTTATAAAAATTTCGCTAAAACTGGAGAACTTTGCGGTGATTTCTCCTCTCACCAAATTAATAACAAAAAATTTAAATTTTTTCACGTCTATCAAAACCACAAAGCCAATATCTTTTACTCACTCAACTTCCTTGACACTTTAGCCAAACCAGACTATGAATCAAAAATTATTCCCATCGCTCAAAATAATTTTATGCTCATTAAACCTCAACTTTTTAAAATTTACTCCAATAATTCCCCCCTTTTTTCTCAAAATACCCAAATTTTCCACGGCATCTCCGGTTATCTCAATAAAGTCAATAATCACAAACTTATCATCATCACCTCCATCGAAAACTGCCTCACTCAATACAAATTTGACACTCAAATTGGCATCACTAACATCGAAAACGGTAAAACCTTAGATGGTTATTATCACGGCCTTCAAATCCTCCTCCCCGAATACGAAAAATTTATCGACAAATCAACTCATTACTTCCTCATCGGTAACAGCCTCCGCGCCAATATCCTCTCCCTCCTCGTATATTACTTAGCTTCTAAATACCCTAATAAATATTTCACTTTTTATAGCATTTGTCCAACTAAAATCTGCACCAAAGAATTCCAAGATAAAATAAAAACCCTCCCTAACCTCAAAATCTACCGCTTCCAAAATAAAAATGACCCTCTCCTTCAAATGCCCTTCCCATTCTTCCAAATTTATCAAGACTTCCAACCCATCGGAAATCTTATTTTCCCTAATTTCTCCTTCGGTCAACCACTCCCTATTAATAATACCAAAGACCTCCTTGAACTCATGTCCAATAAAGAAAAACTTGAAATCCTCAAAGAAAACCACTTCCTTACCTCCTACCTCAAAAATTTCCATTAAAAATAATATTTTTATATTATTTTTATTTTTTTATAATTTTTTTATTTGTAATTTGTTGTCTGTCATCTAATGACGAGGAGCAACATTGCGGAAACCGCCACGACCACGGAAAGCACCACGACCACGGAAACCTCCGCGACCCTGGAAACCTCCACGACCAGACGCCTCACGACCTCTCATCATCGACTGTGAAAAAGTCCTTGAAGAACCCTCATCACGACGCTCTGAGGCATCAGTACGTCTCCTCTCAGAATCCTCTGACTTAATAAAAACAATTAAATGCCAGGTTCCATGATTCTTAAAATCCCTATCATAATAAACCGTAATAGGAAATCCATGCTCACTCTCATGATCAGGGTTAAGGAACTTCTTTAAACGATAAAGTAAAGTCTCATCCTTGTTAATATCATTAAAATATCCCTTCAGGAGTTGCTGAATGTGAAATCCGTTAAATTCGCCACTGGCTCCAAAACGAACTCCCTCCTCATCTCCATTAGACCAAGTCTTAATAATAATACGGTTAGTCCTGTGTGACTCTGCAGTAACCTTCTCAACTAAATCGGAAGTAATCTCATTGAATGCTTCCTCAATTGCATTCCTCAAATTTTCATCCCGCTTCTTCTTAAGCTCCTCCCTTCCATTACGGAAGTTTTGACGAAGTTCCTCTACGTTTAATCCGCTCATCTTGTTATATTAATATCTTATCTCCAGTTTTTTTTAAATCAATTTTTTTTTAATTTCTTTAAGTAGTCTTCTTATCTAATTTCAATTTATAAAATGTATGGTCTTGATAGGATTTTTCACTCTTAATTAAATTTAAATTTTTACTATAATACTCCCTGAAGTTTTCTTTGAATTTTTCTATGTCTTTTTTATCTTCCTCATTTGGTTCATATTCATCTAACACACGAACTTTAACTTTATTCTTAAAATTCGCTAATTGTTGTAAAAAATGTTGTATCATATCTTGTTCTCCCATCACCCAATTATTATGTTCTTCATATTCTATATGAATTGGAAGTATTTTCTTTCGGGGAACAAACATCCCATTTCTTAACTTTAATAAATGGTCGCCTCTACTACAAACCCCCTCTCCAAAATAAAGTATTTTATGCCCCTTATCAATCTCCTTCTGTATCTTCTCCGTTAAACTATTCCCCCCAAACTCACTTTCCATATAAATACAACTATAACGACCAAATTTATTAATAATTGGTATATTTTTAACGTAAGAGCTTGCGACAAATTTGACTTCAGGCATTAAATAACACATCATACCGATATCAATGTAGGAACTGTGTTTGCAAAAGATGATTTGAGCGTCAGTATTTTTCATTTTTAACCAATCTTGATTTGAACATTCAATATTTTTGTATCCACATAACCAAAGTTTTAGGCGACAACTCCATCTTAAAACCCAATGTTGGTAATTAAGGTTTCTTTGAGTGAAAAAAAGAGTTAAAATAAATACTATTAAATACCAAAATAAAATAGTGCAAATTCTAGGAATTCCTCTAATTAAAAATTTTGGAACCACATTAACACTCCAAAATTTCTTTTCTTCAACTTCAAATGGATTATCCATTTTTTTATTTAATAAAAAAAATATTTATATTTTACACTCACCTAATTCCACTATCATTGCTCCTAATTGTAATTTACTTTCAAAACCTTCTAAAAAATAATTATTATACTTAGTTATTATTATTAAAAATTGTTCTTTTATTTTATCATCTTTTATAAAATCTTTATTTAATATTTCATTAATAAAAGTTGTGCAAATATCTGTATTTAAAAACCCATCCAACTTTAACTGATTTACTTCAAGAATAGCTTTTTTGATATCTTTATTGATGATATTATTTAAAACTTCAGTTAAAATTAAAGGTGATGGTTTATCACAAATATAATAAATATCTTCTTTTTTTATTTCTTGATTATTTGGAAAATTAGCTTTCACTAATTCTAATAAATTTAAAATACTTCTCATATCTGTTTTATTTTCTGTTAAATTGATTAATATTTCTAAACTATCTTTTTTAATATTTATACCTTCTTTTGAACAAATCTCTAAAATTTTTTTAATAATAACATCCATCTCTATCCTTCCAAAAAACATAATCTTACTCCTACTTTGTATAGCATCAATTATATTTTCTATATTATTACAAGTAAATAAAAAACAAACTTCATCTTCATAAACATCCATAGTATTTCTTAAGGCAATTTGTGCACTGGAAGTCATATTATCACTTTCATCTAAAATGACTATTTTCTTTTTATCCATGATTTTCTTTTTTTGTGCAAAAAATTTAATCTTAGTTCTTACTGTATCAATCCCCCTATCATCACTCGCATTTAATTCAATACAATAATCTTTAAAATATTCTCCTAAATATTCTTTTGCAAAAGCAATAACAGCACTAGTTTTACCTCCACCAGGTTCACCTGTTAAAATAATATTTGGAACTTTATTATTTTCAATAAATTTTTTTAAAAATAAGATTTCATTAGAATTTCCAATGATATCGTCTAAAACCTTTGGACGATATTTTTCAACTAAAGGTTCATTAAAACTAATTTCTTCCCAATTTTCCATTATTTTTAAAACCTAAAACACTTTTAAATTATTTTTGACAAATTCAAATAAAAATTAACAAAATTTAAATTAATATCTCCTCCCATTAAAATTTTTTTATTAAAATTATAAAACTCCTGATTAATCTTAAATATCTGCTCTATCTTTAATTTTTTTTCTCTTATCAAATTCTTATAAAAATACTTTGTTAAATCTAATAAATTAAAATCTGTATAATTCTTTATTTCATTTAAAATACCAATCATATTATTAACATCTTTATTCTTTATTTTATCCTTTATTTCATTAACCTTCTCTTCTAATTTCTTAAATCTTTCCCTCACTTCTTCTGAATTATTTAATTCCCTTAAAGTATTTTTTTCCAAATCAAAATTATTTTTTGAAACATCTATCACATATTTTATCATATCCTGTTTTACTGATTTATATTCTGATTTATAATATTTAATTTTTTCATCTATTTCATTAAAATTTAAATTCAAATATAAACACCTTGAAATTATCGGATCTATCAAACATTTTGAATTATTCGTGATAAAAATAAATCTTGTTAAATTATTAGTCATTTCTATTATTCTCCTTAAAGCATTTTGTGCATCACTAGATATATATTCTGCATTATCAAATACGATTACTTTATAGGATGGTTTATTTCCATTTTCATAAACCTGTAAATTGGCAAAACATTTAATTTTCTCTCTAATCACTGATATACCCCTTTCATCACAAATATTTAAATTTAAAACCCTCTCATTCCTTTTTTCCTGATATAAATTATCTAATAAATAATTAACTAACAAATTTTTACCCGTCCCTGATTTTCCATTTATTATCAAGTTAGGTAATTCTTTTTTTCTAACTATTTCATCCAATATTTCTTTTACTAATTTATAACCTAATATTTTCATACTATTTTTTTTAATCAATTTATTTTTAAATCTTAGAAAAAACGCTAATTATCCTCAAAATCTTTGTTTCATTATCACAAATCAAATTATCATCTCTCTCTAAAATACTCAAAACTTTAACTATTTCATTCCTAATTTCTTTTTCTTCTATTAATAAATTATAAAGTTCCTCACAAAAATTCCCAATCGTAAAAAATCCATTTTTTATCCCATCCTCTATTTTTTTTATTAACTTAAAAACCCCAGTTTTATTCTTTAATTTATTTAAATCTTGATAAATTTCTTTGATAAATTTTTTATTTGGAATATTTAATAAACCATAATATCTATCCATATTTTCCTTACTATCATGAAACTGAAATAATTGAACTATATTCAATATCTTTCTCATATCCCCCGAAGTATAATCCAAAATCTCCCTTAAAACATTCTCATTTATCTCAATCTTCTCACTTATCAAAATCTCCTCCAATCTCTTCTCTATCACCGAACTCTCCAAACAAGAAAACTTAAATTTACTACATCTTGACTGTATCGCCGGTATTATCTTATTAATATAATTACAAATAAAACAAAACCTTACATTATCAGAATAAGTCTCCATTATCCGCCTTAATGCAAACTGCGCATCATTCGTCATACTATCAACTTCATCCAAAATTATTAACTTATAACCCTTCGTAAATAATGTTTTAGTTGAGGCAAATTCCTTGATTAACTTTCTGACAACCTGTATATTCCTATTATCACTAGCATTTAACTCTAAAACCATCAAATTATATCTTTGTTGATAAATCTCTCTCGCCATTGCAATAATGGTGCTAGTTTTACCTGTACCTGAAGGTCCATAAAATAATAAATTTGGAAAATCTTTATTTTCAATAAAATAATTAATTGTATCTTTATTCTTTTTCTCTAAAAATACTTCATTGATAGTACTAGGTCTATATTTTTCTACAAAAGTTTTCATAAATAAAAAACAAACATTATTTTTAAGTAATAACCTAAAAATATTTAAATTTTTCTTTAATTAATTTACTATCCTCAAATCCATACTCATTATCTGTATTTTTAATAAAATCTAACATTGTTTTTTCAACTTCTTGATAACATTCATTACACATTTTAACATCTTTTCTAATTTTTTCTTTTAACTTTTCACATCTTGGACAAATATTTGACGCTGAAATAATTAACATATTATCTTTTATAAAACTCTATTTCATTTCGATAAAATTAAACATTTTTCTCTAACCATTTTCTCTAAATCCCCATCTAATTTCTCCCAACAACTATCACAACGATATTCCGGTCCATTCAATTGAGATGAAATTGATTTCCATCTTAAACAATCTACCTCACTTTGACAACATTCACAAAAAAAAGTTTTCATCCTTGATAATTCAGGGTGTTCCATTTATTTTTTTAATTTTTTAATTATTATTTCTTTACGAAATAAATTTTTTACTACCACATTTAAAACAAACTTTCATTTTATCCTTATTTTCCTTTTCTATCATCGTCTCTGATGACCCACAAGTCTCACAATTTAAATAATCATTCCTAAATTGTTTTAAAACCTCCATCAATCTATTTATTCCCAATATTCCCTTAAAACTATAAATATCATTATTATCCGACATAAATTCCTTATTTACCCTCTTTAAATAATTATAAAAATACTTCCCTAATTCCTTATTTCTGGTGTTTTCCTCAAAATTTTTAATAGTTTCCTTAATATTCATCCAATAAGTAATTCTATTTTTTACCTCTAATTTCGGATAAACAATCTTAATTAACTCTTCTTTAGTAATACCCTTCTCAAAATGATTTTTCAATAAAAATTCATAAGTTTCATCATCATAATCAAAACTAAATTCTTCTTCCTCACCCTCAAAAACCATTTCCTCTTTCTCTTTAATCTTCACCTCCTTCATCTCCGTCATCTTTCCATCCTCAAACCTCCCTAAATAATAAATCTTATAAATTCCATTTATCTTCCTAAATATTGAAATATTTACCCCCTCTTGATAAACTAAAGGTTTCCTTAACTTTATCTTGATTATCTTCTTCCCATACTCTAAAACCTCTGCCTCCTCAAAATAAGATAAACAATGTATCTTTATAATCTCTCCCCTTCCTAAACTCTTCAAATCATATTTCCCTAACTGCTTTACTCTTAACTTAACCTCATCATAAACTCTTAAATTATCTCCCTGATATAAAACCTGTCCCACTAAATTATTATTTTTCGTAAAAAAACTATCCAAATCTAACTGCACTCCAATTAACCCCCCTGGAAATGAAATCTCTAAACTTTCTGTTTCAGTATTTATCCCCAAAACTTTTGTTTTAATCGGATGACAAACCCCCTTTTTCATAAAACCTGGCGCAATAATTACCTCATCTCCTACCTTTAAATAACCCGCTAAAATTGACCCACCTATCACCCCTCCTTTCATCTGACATGGGTTTTGATTAGGCTTATTAATATCAAAACTCCTTAATATCGGTAAAAAGGTTTCTGAACCTATCTGACTTAAATCCCTCTCCGGAATATTAACTAAAATATTTTTCAAAAAATCTATATTTGATTTAAATTGCGCTGAAACCGGTATAATTGGAATATCTAAACCAAATTTTTCTTCTAAAAAATTACTAATTAATTCCTTATTCTTTCTTACCTCAAAATCATTCAATAAATCTATCTTATTTTGTAAACAAATTATCTTATTCATCCCTCCCATCAATAAAGCATTCAAATGCTCTTCTGCTTGTGTCTGTAAAACAATTGGATCACTAGCATCTACTATCAAAAATGCAAAATCCATCACTGAACTTCCATTTAACATATTGGCTATATAACTTTCATGTCCCGGACAATCTACAAAACTTAAATGTTTTACTAATTCTCCCCTTGATTGATTAGTAATTACTAATTCTCCATCTTCCTCATAAATTTTCATATTAGCATAACCTAAATGAATTGTTGAATTCTTCTTTTTTTCACTTGAAAATCTCAAAGTTGATGTATTAGATAAAGCATTAATTAATGTTGATTTTCCATGGGACACATGTCCTATACATCCAACATTTAAAGTTGGTTGACAATTTCTTATATCATTTACCTGCATAACTATAAATAATTTAAAACTCTTTAATATAAAAAAAATTTGATTTTAAAAATTATTTAATTTCTTTGATAATAAAATGGATGCTGAATTAATTATTGATTTTTTTGGGAAAAACGCCATTGGTAAAACTTCTACTCAAGTTTTTTACCTCATTAACTATGAAAATTTTTCCCAAAATAACTTTTTATTAAATCATGATAAAATTGAAATAGAACCTTTAGATTTTGATATTGAAGATTTACAAGATGAAATAAAAAAACAATACAAACTCCTTCAAAAAAAATATAATTTTTTATTTTTTCAGGGTATAGCTTCTATCAAAAACCTTATTTCTAAAAATGAAAATATTTCTGTATACGGCATTATTGATTTCCGTAACAAAACTCAATACGGTAAATGCCCCAAAAATAAATTTTTAAGTTTATTTAAACCCTTATCTAACGCTTACCCTAAAATGATTATCGCAACTAATAAAAAATATACCAATAATGTTTATGCATTATCTGGTAATCAAATTGAATATTATGAACCCGCCAAAATTTATAAAATTAATTGTCATGAAATTTTAGGAGATATTAACAACGAACAAAATGATTATTTATCCTGTTTTCCAAATTTAACCCCCCAAAAAATATTTTTTAACAACCAAAACATCAAAAAAACCCAAGAAAATTTCTTAGACTTGACCCACGAAAACATTTTCTCTATTGATGGAGATACCACCACTGACATTGATGACGCCATTCATTATTCTGAAACTAATGGACATACTATCGGAATTCATATTGCTAATGTCGCTCATTTTATTTTAAATAATGTTCCACAATTAGAATTAAAAGAAATGTTAGAAAAAATTTGTGAAAATGCAGTTTCTATTTATTTACCTCATAAAAGATTAGACATGATATCAAAAAATATTAGTGAAAATGATTGTTCTTTAACTGAAAATATTGAGAAAAAAAGTGTCTCTTTAATCATTAATTTCTCTGAAAAAGACGGAAAATATTTTATGCAAAGTGCGAATGTTAGTTTATCATTAATTAAAAATAAACATAAATTAACTTATAAAGAAGTAGATAAGATACTAAGGGGCGGTAAAACAAAAGATAAGAAACTGAAAGATGATTTATTTATGATAAAATGTATTTTAGAAAATTGTGAAGAAAATGTTTTTGATAATACTGAAACTGAATATCAATCTGATGAAATTATTTCTAGAAACCTCGTTCAAAAACTTATGACCTTTTATAATACGATTTTAGCTGGAATTTTATACAAAAATAACCGTAATTCTATTATGCGAGTTCATTATGGTATTAAAAATGATGAAGTTCCCAATAATAAAATCACCAAAGTTTTAGAAAGATTGAATAATTTGAAGGGTTATTATGCTAGGTCAGGAAAAATTGAAGAAGATGAATTAAAACATAATGCTTTAGGTTTAAAATATTATTGTCATGCTTCTTCACCTATCAGAAGATTTGTTGATTTGTGGAACCAGATTTGTTTATATGAAGTTATTTATTATAAAAATATTGGGTTAATAACAGATAGATTTGAAAAGTTAGATGGATTAAATATGAAACTTTATCAAATTAAAAAAGGATATTATGATTTGATTAATGCTAGATTATATCATGACAAATTACAAAATAGAATGGAAAATAATATTTTTAGTGCACATATTTTAGATTTTGAAGGAAATAAGGTTTTACTTTATATTCCTGAATTAGAAGATAAAATTTGTCGTTTTAATTTAATTAATGAAAGATTATCAGATATTTTAGAAATTGAAAATCTAGAAGATGGAATTTGTTTAAATAAAGATGGTCAAAACTTCATTTTAAAAAAATATGAAAAAATAACTGTTGAATTTTATATTAACAAAAATGGACGTAATTGGAATAATAAAATTATCTTGAAAATTACTGAACCTAATTTAGAAGATTTCTTATTGAATTAATTTTATAGGATAAATTATGATATCAATTAATTTTATTAGTAACAAATTTATTCCTAATAAACTTTACAATTATTTATTAGAAATACTAAAAAATATTGGTCAAAAAGAAAATACTAATAATCCTGATTTTGGTCATTATACTAATGCTAAATTATTAGGTTTTGGTTTCCATAATAGTTATACTAATAAACTTTATTTACATCATATTTTTAAGGGACAACAGTTTTATCCTAAAACAATGGTCATTAAAAAAACTTGGGTTTCCAAAAATCAAAAATTAGTCTCCGATTTTATGAACAATCAAACTTTAGTTGTCAAACCTAATAAAGGATTTCAAGGAAGAAAAGTACAATTAACTAATAGTATATCTGATTTAATTAGTAAAATAGATGATAAAGAATTTTGGGTTCTTCAAAAAATAATAAAACCTAAACTTTTTAATAACCGTAAATTTGACTTACGTGTTTTCCACATCATTTTCAAATATAAAAATAATTATTATAATATTTTAACTAAAGTCGGTTTTGCCAAAGTTAGTGTTTATGATTATCAAAGTAATAATCAACAAGGTTTTGTAACTAATATTTCTTTTAATAATAAAATAAAAACAGATATGAAATTTATGTATGAATTTTTTGATTTTATGACCCAACTAGAAAAAGATGATAAACAAAGGAAAAAACTTATTAAAGGTGTTTATAAATTGATTAGAGAATATTCTAAATTATTAGTAAAAAAAATACAACAAGACAATAAATTTAAAAATCAACCTTTATCTCAAATGATTATTTATGGACCAGACATTATTTTTGATAAAAATGATAATGCTCAATTAATTGAAACTAATAGTTATCCAGGATTATTAATTGATGGTGAAGTTATTACACCCATTCAAAAAGTTTTATTTAAAGATTTAATGAAAAAAGTTTTTATTCCAATTTTACAAAATAAAGAAATAAAACCCGAAGTAATCCAAGGTGATTTATTTTCTATTGAAAAAATATGAAAAATTGGCCCAGATTAAAAATAACCCCTTTAGGTATTCTTTATCAAAATACCTTTTATAAACACGATTGTTATGACTTCTTTTCATTCCAAAATGATGGAATTCATTTTCATAAATATTTTCCTAATAGAGAAGTAGAAATCTTTACCATTCATAATCTAGATAACGATGAAATGAATGAATTATTACATATTCTTTGTCAAATGTAAAAAAAATTGAATTTATATTTTTTATTTTTTTAGAAATAAAAAATGCTGTCTGAATTCATTCAAAAATACCGTGATTTTCAATTTTCAAATCTTAAATATTCCCACCAAACACCTGAATTAAAAGTTTATATTTTAATTAATGGTTCCCTTAGGTTGGGCAAGGGTAAAATTGGATCTCAAGTTGGACATGCTATTCAACTTTTAACCGAAAATTTAGGTAATAGTAATCTTTGGAAAAAATATCAAAGTTGTGGTATTCCTAAGATTGTCTTAAATGTCCCCTCAGAAGAACAATTTATTGAAATTTTAGAAGAAACTAAAGATATTTTTAAAGTTTATGTTATTGATGCAGGTAAAACACAATGTGCTGAAAATTCTATGACTTGTGTTGCATATATTCCGATGAATAAAAAAGAAATACCAAGATGTTTTACTAATCTAAAATTAATTTAAATGTTATATTATGAATGTAGATTGTAATTTAAAGGTTCCAAATCATTTGGGATTATTTTCTTCTAGACCTGTTGGTGTAGTAAAGATTGAAGGGAAAAAGTATGTTGCCAAAAAACATCGATTTACCAGAGAAGGTAAGGAACCTTATGAATATGTTTTTTATCAAAAATCTTTAGAAAAATCGAAAGAAGACGGAATGGATAAGATATTAAGTATGCCAGTTCACATTGTTCATTGTCCAGATTATAAAATTTATATTTATAATGTTATTAGTAAGAATTTTAGTTCAAAAAAGTTTTATAAGTTTAGTTTTGAAGACTTTATAGATTATACAATCCAACTTTGTTTACAAATTTATTATTTAAATCATCATTTAGGTTTCTTTAACAATGATATTGTCATGAATGGAAAGTTAAGAAATGTAATGATAGATTATCATAAATCAGGTGAAATAAAATTTGATAAATATCATTATAAAATAAAAAAGCATATGATTAAGGTGATTGATTTTGGACAAAGTAAAACCTATCCTAATTTTAGAACTTTAAGTTTTTATTCTAAAACTGGTTTTCAATTTAAATCAGAAGTTTTTATTGTTTATTATCTTTGTTTTGCCCATTATAAAAAATCATTTGCAGATAAAAACTATATGTATCAAAATATCTTAAATATTATGAAAGAAAGGAAAAAAGATGAAACCTTATTAAATTTTGATAAAACCATCATTAATAAAATCTTATCAATCCAAAAAACCTTAAAAAATTGATTTTTATATTTTTAATGTTTTATCATTAAAAATGTCACTAGAAGAGATTTTAGAAAATAACATAAATGTTTACTGTCATCAATTAGATTTTTACACTAAAGAAAATAACCTTGAAAAAGTCAAAGAAATTATTGAAAAACATCATATCACCAGTATTAATTTAGAAGAATTATTTTACACCACTGTTTATTACCAAAAATTTGAGATTATCAATTATTTATTAGAAAAAGATTTTGATATTAAAATGGGGTTTATTGTTTAAATGAATTAAAATATTTTCCTAACTAGTAAAAGTATTTAAAACTATTAAAAAAAGTTAATACTTTTAGTTTTTTATTGAGTTTTATCGTATTACTTTAACAAGTAATCGATGGGGAGGTTATACTACCCACATCCCAAAATCCATTCGATTAAGGGCTACTGAAAATACATTATTTTTACCTATCATTTTTATATTTAATGGTATTATAATGAATTTAATAAGGTTTTTTTTAACTGAGAAGTCTTAGGATGTTGAAACACATTCTCCTTTTAGGAGGCAAACCTAAAAACCCTAACTCCTATTTTTAAAATAATAAATATTCTTTAAACTATTTTTCTTTTTTTAATTATATTTTTT
>Ga0180433_10005835_pt1 | contig 16459 bp, 13 predicted proteins | sample SS_ome_8_FD_132980 | JGI IMG/M metagenome (GOLD analysis project Ga0180433, IMG submission 132980) | Hypersaline lake sediment archaeal communities from the Salton Sea, California, USA - SS_1_D_1 metaG | ecosystem: Environmental > Aquatic > Non-marine Saline and Alkaline > Hypersaline >... | reverse complement strand
TATGGCCACACCGCTGGGTGCATCCGTTAGCGAATAGGTGTCCGTTACCGTTTGCGAGCCGGTATTAATCTGTTCTACCTGATTTGCGGTATTTTCCGCAACATATACGTTGCTTCCGGAACCATCCTCCACAACGGCACACGGAGAATAAAAAGCATCAACAGCCGTCAGTGTAGTGGCACACGCATCGGGGCTTGACCAGGCTGTTGTGTTATGATTTATACTCTTGTCACGAGCCGCTACCCGGTAACAATACTGAGTATCAGGATCCTGGTTGAGGTCGTAATAGCTTGCGCTATCCTGCCAGCCGGAATCCGTACCACCTGGATTACCGGAAGTCTCATCGAAGTAGTACTCGACACCGGATGGGTCCGAAGCGGTTGTTGCAGTCATGCTGATTTGAGAAGGGCTGTTAGCACTGGGCGCGGCCACCCACGTCATCGGATCAGGCCCGGGATTGTCGGTATCTGGTACATCAGTAGTAGCACAGGCATCAGGACTTGACCAGGCGGTTGTGTTCTGATTGGCACTCTTGTCACGGGCTCTAACTCTGTAGCAGTACTGTGTGCTGCCATCTAAGCCGGTATCAGTATAGCTCGTATTATCCTGCCAGCCGGAATCCGTACCACCTGAATTACCGGAAGTCTCTTCGAAGTAGTACCCGACACCGGATGGATCTGAAGCGGTTGTTGCGGTCATGCTGATTTGAGAGGTTCCGTCGGCACTGGGTGCTGCTGCCCAGGTCATCGGGTCGGGTGTTGGTGGGTCTGTCTCAGGTACGAAACAACTCGATACACGAGCACCAATATCCGGAGCGACGCCATCATGAACGAGCACATCAATGATAACGCCTTCAAGGACCTTTTCTTGACTTGCTCCTACTATTGAGACACCGGCAAAGTAGGCGTCAGGATGATACCCCATAGTGCCCTGCATCACATAAAAACCGTCCGGATCATAATCTGGTGAAATATTAATTTCGTCCAGGAAACCAAATTCGTTGTCACGAATATCTACAATATATTCCCAGGGGGCTTCGTTTGTGATAAGGGATTGTGCTCGAATAGTTATATTTTCCCCGGAACCTTCGGGAATCCCCATGGCAAAAAAGAAATCTCCTGTTCCGGTAAGCGCTCCGTCGGCCCAGGTACTACCCTCAGGTACAACCAACATAAATTCGTCCGAACCTTCCAGGCATGATGGTTCTACATTTCCACCAATGTAATCTCCATCTTCGTCAAGCTGATAGACAAGAGTCGCAGCGGGTTGGGTACTGCCCCATTGCGGCGGATCAATATCTTCGATGGTTGTCAGTGCGGAACTGCTAATACAAAATACCATTAGAACAATTGTCAATTTTTTCATAATTACATCCCTTGTCCTCAACAGTCCAAACACCGACAATCCAACACTAAAGTTAATTACCCGCCAACGTTGCGATTTCGGAGGCGTCCAGCGCGCGGTTGTAGATGCGAACATCGTCAATCAGGCCGTTGAAATATCTGTGATTGACCTCGCTTAGAACACCTATGTTGACATCCATATCGGAATCCGTATCGATCTGCAAAGTACCCGAGACGTGTTCGCTGCCGTCAACATAAAGCACGGCACTTTGTGTCTGTGATTCGTAAGTAACGGCCACGTGACGCCAACCGGTGCCACGCAAATCTTCATCACCTATGAGATCACCGCCTCCCCAAGTACTTACACGTAAATACCCGTCTCCAGTAATGTAGAACAACCATATTTGACCGGCTATATCGCCCCAGGAGACAATATCACTGGCGGTTCCCGCGTTTATCCAGGCGCATACAGTCCGAGGTTGTACACCGGTTATACCCTTATAACCAGTTATCTGGACGTAATCGCCGTTTCCATCTAAGCTGAGCACCTGTCCCCGCTCGGGATCGTTTAAGAAATTAGCATCACCCACCAAGCTGCCCTGGCGTATGAAGCCTGAGCTGTCAAAAGCATCGCCGTCAAAAGGACTGTCATTGAACATCCAGTAGCCCTTAAGACAGAATTCGAGCCAGTTGGCAGTGGCGAAAACGGCAAAATCCTCGGCACCTACGAAGCCGTCACCTGTGCGGTCGGCACCTTCGCACCAGTCGGGGTCTTCGCAGTCCGAACGTAGCCAGTGAAGGATAAAGGGAGCCAGTTTATCCATAGGATTGCCGGTCGTAACAGATTCAGGCTCCGACCAGGCGGTTTCGTTCAGATTCGGACTTTTATCCCTTGCCTTGCTGCGGTAGATGTACCCGGTGTCGGGCAAAAGGTCTTTGTCTCTGTAGAAAGGGCTGTCCTGCCAGCCGCTGTCCGAGCCGCCCGGATTGCCGCTGGTTTCGTCGAAGTAGTATTCTACACCGCTGGGGTCCGAGGCGGTTTCCGCCGTCATCCTGATGGACATAGGACCTGCGGCAATAGCAACATTAACCAATGCCAATACGACAGGCACGCAAAGTAAAAACAGGTAAATTGCTTTTTGGTTGTGCATTTTTGTCCTTTCTCCAAATGCAGAATGTTTCCGTATTTTCAATGCTGCTCCTCTCTCCCGACTTTTTAGCTGGCTTTGTAGAAAACTAATCTAAAATCTTCGCGGAAGCTGTGTAATCGGCGCTGGGTGCGGCGGTTGTAAGGCCTTCCACAAATTTGCAGGGCAACTCCACGTGAAGATACGGCCCGGTCGGATGACGAAGGCGGGTTATCAATCGCCTAAGCGCCTCGGCGCCGATTTTTAAGGCGGGCACGGTTACGCTCGTCAATTCCCGACACCCAAGCCTGTCGGTCTCACTGTTATCGAAGCCGGTGATTGAAACATCATTCGGCACCCTAATCCCCCGGTCCATCAATCCCCGGCACAACATATAGCCGGCCCGATCGCTGGCGCACATCCATGCCCTGACACCTCGGCGAAACTGAACTGCTGCATAATCAATCTGCCTGTCCCAGTCCAGTGATTTATCCTCGATAAGCTCCGCGGATACATCACATACAGATTCAATATCCAAATCCAGACCCAACCGGCAAAGCGAATCGGTGTACGCCGCAAAACGCTTGCGGGACCATGTTATCTCGCCGCATCTGCCGAAAAAACCTATCCTGCGGTGGCCCAATTGATAAAGATGGTCCATCAGCATGGACATCCCGCCGGTGTCGTCGATTCCGACTACATCCAAAGACACATCGGGTATCTTATGAACAACGGAAACCGCGGGAAGCTCTTTAAGGAGCTTTCTTACAATATGCCTGGGCCAGCGATTGACCAGAATCAAACCTGAAAGTTGTCCTTCACGCAAGGCCGGCGGCTGGTGGTCCGGCTCAAGAATCTTTTCACAATCGGCTGCATTTACATAATGAAGAACCAACGAAACATTCATCTTGGCACATCTTTCGCTCATCCCCGCAAAATATGTGGTATGCTGCCAGTCGTCCGAGAAACCATATATTAAAACACCAACAAAATAGCTTTTACCACTCAACGCCTTCTTTGACCGGGTGTCAAACTCATAGCCCATCTTCGAGGCCGCATTGATAACCTTGGCGCGAGTTTTCTCATTAATATCCGTATAATTGCTAAATGCTTTGGACACCGTTCCTACCGACAGGTTCAGTTCCTTCGCAATCTCTTTTTGTCGCACGGTTCTTATTTTCTTTGCCATGCCAATAATACTACCATAATTACGGAAAAAAATCAAGGATACATTTCGAAACCAGTCGAAATATTTCGCTTGCTTCTCATAAAGCAATTCTTACCACGATGGCATTCACAAAGGCTCTCTGCCACCCGTAAGGCACAATTCAACAAGCTGCTCGATGACCGCAGTGCCGGCGCACATAACTGTATCGGCACCTCCCCAGTATAACTTGACCGTACCATCCTCCTCGGCGACGGCCCCGCAGCAAAATACGACGTTGGGCACATAACCGGTTCGCTCCCACGCATCTGCCGGCTCCAAAATCCACCGGTCGCTTGCGCCAAGAACAACCGCAGGGTCATCCAGCTTATGCAATGCCGCCCCCAGACGATAAACCGCCCCCGCCATTGTTTGAAATGCACCGTGATATATGTTCAACCAGCCTTTGTCCGTCCTGACGGGCGGTGCACCCGGGCCTATCTTCATCTCGTCCCAGTGGTATTTTGCAGGCTTCATTACCACCTTCGAATCGCCCCAGTGAATCAAATCCGGCGAATAGCTTATCCATATCGACCAGGGATTGATGTCGGAGTGAGGCCGGTCGAGCCTGACGTATCTGCCGTCAATCTTTTCGCCAAACAGAACCGTATTTCGGTGGTCGGCCTGTGTGATCAAGGCCACCCGCTCGACGAGTTCAAAGTCGGTCGTCTTCGCCAGGCCGATGCGGACGCCGTGTGCCGAATACGCGCTGTAGGTTATGTAGTAGGCACCTTCGAGGAAAACAACGCGCGCATCTTCCACACCGAACGCCTCGTACTCTGCGAACGCGCCTTCTTTTGCCGGCGCCATAAAGGGCTGCTGCCTTGCCTTGAAATTAAAGCCGTCATCGCTTTCGGCAATCCCGATTATCGACCGACCGTTGGCAAGGTGCGAGCGAAACAGCATCATGTACCGACCATTGTACTTGACCACACCGGCGTTATGCACCGTCTCCACAGGGTACGGTATGTCGTCCTTCGTCAGAATAGGGTTATTTTCGTAGCGCTTAACCAGTTCCTTCTTCATATGTCCGCCTTTCCTTTTTTTCCCTGGATGCCGGATTCCTCCTTCGCACAAGGCTACGGAGGACAAGCAAGTCCGGCATGACAAATTTCCGCTTTGCCACCGTGAACTACTTTTCACACTTCCCCGTTGCTCTGGACTCAACCGCTACTTGTCAACCCGGCCAAGTTTACCCTGAGCGAAGTCGAACGGGAGCCGGTATCCAGTCCCTTGCCACGCCGGACTTGACCACCCTTTGTCACCCCGGCCACCGAGCCGGGGCCCAGTAGTTCTGGATGCCGGATTAAATCCGGCATGACAACTATAACCGTTTCTTCTGTCTCTCTAATTCAAATATCTCCGCGTACACTTTCTCGTAGCCGGCGACCATGCAGTCGATACTGAAGTTATCCTCCACGTGCTTGCGGCACACCGCAGGTTCAATCTGCTCTATCTTACCGACAGCCTCTGCCGCTTCGGCGACCGTGTTCACAAGAAATCCGGTCTTGCCGTCCGCGATTACCTCCCGACATGAGCCGCGGTCATAAGCAATTACAGGAACGCCCGCGCCGTTGGCCTCTGCCATAACCAGCCCGAAGCGCTCGGCAAGCTCGTTTAAGTGAAGCACAGCGTAGGCCTCCTTAAAAAGTGCATCGCGCTGGACGGGATTGACGGGGCCGATGAATTTTATTGATTTATCGTCGATGTGCGGCTTGACGAGATTGTTGAAGTAATCTTCGTCCTGAATAATGCCTGCTATGATAAGGTCCATCCCCGCCTTTTTTGCTGCCTCGCACGCAAGATGTGTCCCCTTATCCGAATGTATCCTTCCTAAGAAGACGAGCTTGTCGCCGCGCTTTGAGCCTACAGTAAGATTGGAAAGGTCGATACCGTTATACACGGTGGCGAGGTACGGTAATTCGGGGTCCCTGTCCGAATCGCTGATAGAAACATAAAACGTATCCTTGTATTTTCGGTAAACCGGCCGAATGGAATCCGATGAGAAGCCGTGAATCGTGGTCAGCATCGGCGTATTTATAAGTCTTGAAAATGCAAGCGGGATAAAATCATAGTTGCTGTGGATAAGGTCAAACTCGCCGGCCATCTCCATTAATTCGGAAATGTGCATAATCTCCCAGACTTTTCGGTCGGCGGCCGGGTCTTCTTCGTATCCCTTTTCAATCACAGCGTGCAGTTTTGCCTTTGTAACCGAATCCTTCGTTGCAAATAGCGTTATATTTTCCCAGCCGCGGGCGACCAGACCCTCGGTAATATTGCTCGCCACCGTCTCCCACGCACCATAAGCCCTCGGCGGCGTCCGCCACGCCACCGGCGCTAAAATCGCTATCCGCTTCGACTTGATATCCATGGCCTAATCTCCCAAAAGTCAAAGGTAACGGGACACATTCGGCTGTCCCAATTTACTCTGTAGAAAAGGTGTCAAGATTGTCATTCTGAATTAACCTTTAGCCCTAAGCGACTGAAAGGAGTCGAACGGGGAAGCGCAGCGAAGTGAAGAATCTTGTCTGTTCGACTTTTGTCATTCCAAACTTGATTTGGAATCCATTTTCTTATCGGAGGCCGTGGATTCCAGCTTTCGCTGGAATGACAAATGTGTGAGCTTCCTTCACAATGACATTTATAACGTTTTCTACAGAGCGTTCTCAACTATGTTTTATTGTGGAACCCTATCATAACGGCAAATTATCTTGATTAAAAGGACAAAACGATACACCCAGTTCGTGTGCCACCCTTTTCCCCGAAAAGGGTGCTTTTCCCCGAGTCATTATTTAGCCCCGCGTTTCACGCGGGGTCTTACCTTGTCATTCCGGATTTAATCCGGAATCCAGTATAAAAAGATCATGGCGACTTGTCCTTCGTAGCTCGAAGAGCGAAGCAGGAAACCATTCCGCATTGAGCGTTGAAAGTTGAACGTTAAAAGTTAGATGTTCATTCGGTCATTGCGAGGCCTTTAGGCCGTGGCAATCTCGACCCTTTCTTTTGTCATTCCCGCGGAGGCGGGAATCCAGGAAGGGTGGCAGCCTTTTGGCCGAAGGCCAAAGGGATGGTTTTTATTGTCATTCCGGATTTAATCCGGAATCCAGACGAGATACACTTCACAAGATACGAGCGACAAGCGACGAAATACGAAATTCAACGTTTTCTTCTCAATCCCGACAAGAATGGGACACCCAAGCCGAGAAGTAAGATTGTAGAAGGTTCGGGGACCGGATTACCAAGAATGGCAAATGCTGACACATTAGCACCTGATAGAATTGTCCATTCGCCCTCATCTACTCGATAGGCGGCAGTGCCAAAAGCCATATCACCAAAATTCCAGTTCACCTGTCCTTGGTTAGTGCCTCCGACAAGCCAGTAAGAAGTATCGCCGCCCAGAATCAGCTCGTCTGTAAAATCCACACTCAAGACTTGTTGGCTCGTGGTAATACCGGTAAGCTCAACCAGGGCTTGCACGTCACCCGGCTCACCGGCGTTGTCAGCGTTGATTGAGAAATAAGCGGTAGCTCCTGTCATCCCCTCATAGTGATACGCCGCAACCTCAAGCTCCTCGATGATATAAGGGCCTCCAGAAGGGGTCGTAAAGGGGAACGCCCTTTCGATACTTGACGTCATTCCCCAGAAGCTATTTTCCCAGAAAGGCGGAGGACTTGTGTCGGAACTGCCGCCAATTATCTCAGCATACAGAGACGGTGTTAACACAGCCATAAGAGCGGCTGCTAATGTAAATACTATCTGACTTTTCATCATTCCTCCTCCTGTAATGAGTTGTTATTGATTTCGCATGAGACTGATATAGGCGCAGAAATGATACTTACCCCCAAGAGAACCAGCCAAAGGATTGACCCTCTTCCTACCATCACTCCTCCATACTAAATCACAATGGAAATTGTATCATAATCTCTTTGGGAGTCAAGGGCTTTTTAGGCCAAATGACGAAAATCTTTGAAAATTACCCCTTTTGCCGCTAAAATTTATTCGCCAGCGGCGGAACTTTCCGCCAGGGCCGGACCTAAACAGCTTTAGACACGGATTAACAGGTCCCCACCTTCGCGGGAATGACACTGAGCCGCTTCGCGGGCTTGTTTTTGTACTGGATGCCGGATCAAAGCCTGCCCTGAGCGAAGCCGAATGGGTCCGGCATGACAACTGGACCCGTGTAATCCGCGGTTAAAAATAGAAGGGAAAGTCAATGTTAGTCGAAAGATGTGTCGAGAATCCTTTGATAACGCCGGCTGATGTTGTGCCCAGCCGGGATGACTATGAGGTTGTCGGTGCCTTTAACGCCGGGGCAACCGTCTATAATGACCAAATCCTGCTTTTATTACGTGTAGCTGAACGGCCCAAAGACAAGGCCGACGACGAGGAACTGGCCCCTATACTGAACCCGAAGACCGGGCAAATAAATCCCCTTAGAATAAAGCAAAGCGACCCGGACCTGGAAATCTTAGACTCCCGCGTGTTCAATTATAAAGGCAAGATGTACCTTACGAGCATCTCGCATCTGCGCTTAGCCCGCAGCAAAGACGGTGTTCATTTTGACATCGACCCAGAACCTACAGTTTTTCCTGAAACGGACTACGAGACCTTCGGCCTGGAAGACCCGCGAATCACCCGCATCGACGACGACTATTACATAACGTATAAGGTCGTCAGCGAGTCCGGCATCTGTACGGGTTTGCTTAAGACCAGCGACTTTAAGACCTTTGAAAGATGCGGCATTATATTTTGCCCGGAGAATATCGACGTGGTTCTCTTTCCCGAAAGAATCGGAGGCAGGTTATATGCACTGACCCGGCCGGTGCCGATGCACATCGGGCCGCGTGGAATCTGGCTCGCATCTTCTGAGAATCTTACCGACTGGGGCGCCCACAGGCCGCTTATCTTGCCGAGGCCCGGCATGTTTGACTCCGGCAAAACCGGCGCAAGCTGCGTACCGATAAAGACGGACGCCGGCTGGCTGGAGATTTATCACGGCTCCGACCAAAACGACAGGTACAGCCTTGCTGCCGCCCTTTTAGATTTGAACGACCCGTCAAAAATCATCGCCCGCTCCAAAGCGCCGCTTATGCAGCCCGAGGCCGATTACGAGGTAAAGGGCTTTTACGGCAACGTCGTCTTTTCGTGTGGGGCGATTACCAGAGAAGATGGGACAATTATCATTTATTACGGCGCCTCGGACGAACTGACCGCAGCAGCAACTACCACAATTGACAACATAATAACCACGATGCAATGAACAGCCATCATCACAAGTAACAACTGGATTGTCCGATAAGTAACAAACAGTCCTATATTAACGGCTGAGCGCGCCGACAGTTGCTTCGGCAACCCCTTTAATTTCGGACACTTATGTCGCCTAAAACACGCCGATTTGCAAATTCACAAATTGTGTCATTATTTGAAAAAGTACTCATTCGTTTGTGTCGATATTCTGGATATGAACCTTTCGCCAAAAAAAGAGTGAACGCGTATATGGGCTCTGGGGCTTTGGGCCCGCGAAACGTTGCACACAAAGGATGTGTTGAATGCGAATACGTCAAAAATTGATGTTAGTAATTTTTGTTTTTATCTTGCTGAACGGGACAATCGGATATTGGGCTATCCAAATAAGTCGAAAAGTGTTGGCTCAATCTATTGGAGAAAGCTCTACCTCTTTAGTTTGTAGAACCCTGAGCCAAATCGAAGAGAAAATTTATAGTAAAATTGAAATATTCCAAGAGTATTCTAAGTCCCCTGCTCTACAGAAAAGGATTGCTGAATCGAATCAGAAATTCAACGAAATAAACAATGTACAGGCATATATCAATCAGAAAGACAAGGAATGGATCTCCGCACCAAAACCGGCAATAACACCTTTCATGCAGAAGCTTCTCAACGATACATTGTCCCAAGAAATAAGAGAAAAAGTAAAATTCTATGAAGAAAAATATCAGTATAAAGTTTTTGGTGAAGTCTTTGTAACAAATAAGTATGGGGCCAATGTCATTCAAACAGGAATGACCAGTGATTACTATCAGGCAGATGAACAATGGTGGCAAGCGGCAAAAGAAAAGGGATTATATATAGAAGATGTTGAATATGACGAAAGTGCGGACGTTTTTTCTACCGATATTGGGATAAGAATCGACGACAAAAGTGGAAATTTTATTGGTGTTATTAAAGTTGTTTTAAATATTGAGAAACCAATCAGTATTATAAGAGAGGCAAAGAGAAGCTCAAAATATGAGACTATTCAATATGAGTTAATCACTAAAAATGGAAAGAGCATTTATTCAACCGAAAAAGGGCGGCTCTTTGAAAATATGACCGAAGTTCTGGACAACCGTCTATGTAAAGAATGCCAAGACAAACATGGGGGACATCTTATAATAAAAAGCGATATCCCCGGCGAGGAAAATGTATTGTGTGCTCACGCTCATTTACAGGGCCTCAGAGGCTTTGAAAGTTTAGGCTGGATACTAATCTTAAAACTTCATGCAAGAGAGATCTTAGCTCCTGTTGCGAAATTAATAAAACAGCTAATAATAATATCAATAATAATTGCAGTGATCACCTTTCTGACAGGCGCGTACATCACCTCGAACATTTCCGCGCCCCTCTTGAAGCTCAGGGATGCTGCGATTGAAATCGGTAAGGGGAACCTGAATGCTCAGTTCGAAATCAAGTCTAATGATGAAGTCGGTCAATTGGCTGCTTCTTTCAAAAAAATGGTCGAGGATTTAGGAGAGACAACTACATCGATAGATACACTTGCTAATGAGATGGTGGAACGTAAGAAGGCACAGGAGGAACTGGCCCGAAAGCGGAATCTGCTGCGTATGTTGATGGATACGCTGCCGGACCAAATCTTCGCGAAGGATATTAATGGCACCTTTGTATTCAACAACACAAGCTGTGCCCGCAACTTAGGAGTAGAGTCGCCGAAGGATGTGGTTGGCAAGACGGATTTCGATTTCTTCTCCCGGGAGCAGGCAGCAGAATCCCGCGCAAATGAACAGCAAATTATGCAAACCGGTCAATTGCTCCGCCAAGAAGTGCAGGTTCATAACAAAGTCGATGATGCAACAAAATGGTTCTCAATCAGAAAAGTGCCCTGGCGTGATGACGACGGTAATGTCATCGGCATTGTCGGTTTAGTCTGCGATATTACTGACCGCAAGCAAATGGAGCAGGCACTGAAAAACGAAAAAAACCGGGCACACAACTATATCGATGCCGCAGAAGTAATCATTTTAGCTCTTGATACCGACCAAAAGGTGCGCCTCATTAACAGGAAAGGTTGCGAGGTTTTAGGGCACAATGAAAAAGATGTTATCGGCAAAGACTGGTGCGAAAACTTCATACCGGAGCCGAATAGGGACGAAGTAAGGTTGGTTTTATCAAAACTGCTGCGTGAAAAAATTGAGGTGCCTCACTACTACGAGAACCCTGTTTTAACTGAAAGCAGGCAGGAAAGACTTGTTGCATGGCGAAATACCATACTTTACGATAATAAAGAGGGAGTTTCAGCCCTATTAAGTTCCGGAGAGGATATCACCGACCGCAGGCAGGCCGAGAAGAACCTGAAGACTGCTTATATAGAAATCGAGGATGCCAATAAGAATCTAAAAGAAATGCAGTCTCAACTGGTACAAAATGAAAAACTCGCATCTATCGGGCAGTTGGCTGCCGGCGTTGCGCACGAGATGAATACTCCTGTCGGCTTTGTAGCGAGCAACTTTCAGACGCTCGAAAGCTATGTGAAAAAATTCAAATCTATCATCGATATGTGCGAGAGCCTTATGGGACAAATTGATACTTTGCAAAAGAAAGAAATAAGAAAGGAAATCGATGAAATAAGGCAAGCATGGGATGATATGAAAATGGATTTTATCCTCAAAGACATTCAGCAGGTATTTAAGGAGTCGGAAGAAGGCTTTGATAGAATTACCAGTATCATCAAAAATCTGAAGGATTTTTCCAGAATCGACCAGGTGGAAGATTTCGAACAGTACAATATTAATGATGGTATCGAGGCCACCCTCATCGTCGCCAAAAATGAAATTAAATATGATGCCGACCTCGAAACGGACTTCACCGAACTGCCCCCTATCTTTTGCTACGCCGGCCAGTTGAATCAGGTGTTTCTCAACATCATCGTAAACGCCGCTCAGGCCATCAAGTCGCAGGAAAGACAAGACAAAGGAACTATCACAATCAAAACATACGCAACCGAAGATAATGTGATTTGCGAAATCGCTGACGATGGCCCGGGAATCGCCCCTGATAAGTTATCAAAGATTTTCGATCCGTTCTTCACCACCAAGCCGGTCGGCAAGGGAACAGGACTGGGATTGAGCGTCTCGCATGATATCATTGTAAATAAACACAAAGGCCGACTCCTCGTTGACAGTACTGTCGGCGAAGGGACAACGTTCACAATCAAACTCCCGATTAAAACACTCGAACAAAATACTAAAAAGGAAACGGTGCACAGTGGAAACCAGGACTGTACTATTTGTTGACGACGAGCCCAACACCCTCAATGCGCTGAGGCGGGTTCTTCTGAATGAACCATACAAAACTCTCTTTGCCGATAGTGCAAAAGAAGCGCTTGAAGTTTTGCGAGCCAATCAGGTGCATGTAATTCTGAGCGACATGCGTATGCCCCGGATGTCGGGTATTGAACTTCTCAAAATCGTCAAACGAGAATACCCGTATATTATAAGGCTTCTCTTTTCGGCATACACTGATATCCATACCTTGCTGGCTGGGATCAATCAAGGCGAGATTTTAAGATTCGTCGCCAAACCGTGGGGACTCGACGAGGAACTCAGGACGATTATTCGCCAAGCGATAGAATACTATGACCTCCACAGCGAACATGAGATAGTTATGAATTTTATTGAACAGTGGATAGAAGGAGTGGAGCCTGAAAAATTAGATATTCAACTCATTAAAACATTAATCGCTATGAGAAAGAAGCAGTTATACGAATGGAGAAAAAAATGCGGGCCGGTCGGGTCAAATTCAGAATGAAGTTGCCGATTATTACAAAAAAGCCCTAATGTTAAAGAGGAGATACCAAGCAATGGAAAAAAGAACGGTACTATTTGTCGATGACAACCGAAGCGTCCTTACCTCCCTCGAGAGAGGCCTCCTGGACGAACCATACAAAACCCTTTTCGCTACGAGTGGTGAAAAAGCGCTTGAAATTCTCAAAGAAAAAGAGGTGCATGTAATTGTAACCGATATGCGCATGCCGGAAATGTCCGGACTCGAGCTTCTTAAAATCGTTAAAGAAAAGTATCCGCGTATCGTCAGACTGATTCTTTCGGGATATACGCAGATAACCACTCTACTTACGGCAATCAATCAGGGAGAAATCTTTAAATACATCACCAAGCCCTGGAAGCTTGAAGAAGAATTCAAGTCGGTCGTCCAGCAGGCAATAGACTATTACAACCTCCAGGCTGAACGCGATGAGCTGGCAGTGGAAGTGAAAAAGTATAAGGAACGAGAAGTTCACCAAACAAGCGAGTAGCCGTTCCCATTGATAAAAACCAATACATCTGTTACTTTTTTGCGGCGAGGTATTCGTTTATCGCGGCGGCGGCGATTCTGCCCTGGCCCATCGCAAGGATTACCGTAGCGGCGCCCAAAACGATATCACCTCCGGCATAAACCCCCTCAAGTGAAGTCTTACAGTTATCATCAACAACGATATTGCCCCACTTGTTAAGCTCCAGGCCGGGCGTAGTCTGGCCGATGAGGGGATTTGCGCCGTTGCCGATAGCAATGATAACTGTGTCAACATCAATCGTAAACTCACTCCCCTCTATCGGTATAGGTCTGCACCTGCCCGATTCGTCCGGCTCACCAAGCTTGTACTTCAGACACTCAATCGCTGTAACGTACCCATCCTCATTGCCGAGTATCCGCTTGGGGTTCCGGAGTATGTGAAACCGGACGCCTTCTTCTTTGGCGTGGTGAACCTCCTCGACCCTTGCGGGCATCTCGGCTTCGCTTCGCCTGTAAACAAGGTAAACCTCTTCGGCTCCCAACCTGACCGCCGTCCTCGCAGAGTCCATCGCAACGTTGCCCCCGCCTATAACCGCGACCTTCTTCGATTTCGCAATAGGGGTATCGGCACCGGCGCCGAATTTGTATGCCTTCATCAAATTCGCTCGGGTGAGATATTCGTTGGCGCTGTAAACCCCAACAAATTGTTCGCCCCCGATACCCATAAAACGCGGAAGGCCCGCACCGACACCGATATAAACTGCATCGAAGCCGTCTTGGGTCATCAGTTGGGCGATTGTTCTTGTCCTGCCGACGACAAAATTGCAGACGATTTTGACACCCATCTTTTCAAGCACATCAATTTCTTTCTGAACGATTGCCTTTGGCAGTCGAAATTCCGGAATCCCGTACACCATAACCCCGCCCGGTTTATGGAATGCCTCGAACACCGTAACTGCGTGTCCCGCCCTTCTTGTGTCAGAGGCGGCGACTATACCGCCCGGCCCGGAACCAATAACAGCAACCTTTTTGCCCGTCTCGGGCGCAACTTTCGGCACGGCATCCGGGCCGGCGGCCCGGTCCGCAACGAACCGCTCCAGTCTTCCAATTGAAACCGCCTTGCTAACATCCTTGAACTTCTTACCGACCGTGCAGGTTTCCTGGCACTGGACCTCCTGGGGACAAACACGACCGCAAACAGCTGGCAAAAGTGAATTTTCCTTTATTATTCCCAGCGCATCGGCGTACCGGCCCTTAGCAATCGCCTCGATGAAATCTCCTATCCTGATTCGCACGGGACAGCCCTGCATACAAGGTGCATTCCTGCACTGAAGGCAGCGCATCGCCTCCAACCGGGCCTGGGTCTCGGTAAAGCCCAGGGCGACTTCATTCACATTGTCTCTGCGCTCGGTGCCGTCCTGCTGCGGCATGGCCTGAGGCGGTATCTTGTATCTGTCCGAAGGCTTTAGCCTCCCCTCTTTTTGCTTTTTCAAAAGTTGCTGTAAAAGCTTGGCGTCTTCGTCCACTATAGGTTCCTATCTGATATCTAATATGTTTTCAATCCCCGAAGCCCACACCAACGTCGCCTCTACCCGTCCAGCCCGATTTTGCATTTATGCTTTTTATATGCTTCGCGGGCGGCTTGCTCCTGACCTTTATAAGCCGAAAGCCTTTTAATCATCAGGTCGAAATTTACCTTGTGACCGTCAAACTCAGGCCCGTCAACACACACAAACTTCGCCTTACCGTCAACTTCCACCCGGCAGCCGCCGCACATCCCGGTACCATCGACCATGATAGTATTGAGCGACACCTGCGTCGGAACACTATACTGTCTGGTTACCTCACAACAGAACTTCATCATTATCGCAGGCCCGATCGCCACAACCAAGTCCGGCTTAGGTTCGCGCACGCATACCTCCTTCAAAGGCTCGGTTACCAAAGCCTTCCGCTTGTATGAGCCGTCATCGGTTACAATAATCAATTCATCGCTTATCCCGGCAAAATCTTCTTCGAGGATAAGAAGCTCCTTTGTTCGCGCTCCGAGTATGCTGATAATCCTGTTACCCACCCGGGCCATACCGTTTGCAATAGGAAGCAGCGGTGCAACTCCTATCCCGCCGCCGACACACACGACGGTGCCGAACTTTTCGATATGTGTCGGCCTGCCAAGCGGCCCGGTAACTATTTCAAATGCATCGCCGACCTTCATATCCGCCATCTCAGCGGTACTCTTGCCGACCCGCTGCCATATCAGCCTTATCGTGCCTTTCTCGGCATCGGCACCTGCTATTGTAAGGGGAATCCGCTCACTGTACTCGCCGCTAATCCCGACAATAACAAACTGGCCCGGCTTCCTGGATCTGGAAACAAGGGGTGCCTCTATTTCGGCGGTAAAGACATTTTCCGCCAGTTGCTTCTTCGATACAATCTTGTGCGCCACTTATGTCCCCTGAATGACTCGACAAAATCGATAAACGTCCTTTTAGTAAATACTTACGAACAACCAAAAAGATTGGTAATATCGGTCAAGAACCTGGTAAATCCCAAACCAATAGTATAGCCGCTGATTGGAGCTATTACAAGAAACAAACTTATTTTTATTGCTGAGGCTGGGTGCATCTGTCGTTTGTAGGTAAAAAACTCATAACCTCATAAACCCTGAAAGGGCGCCATAATATAGCCCGGGGCGCAAGCCCTGGGGATAGGGCAGAACATTCATTTTAAGCCCTGAAAGGGCGCCATAAGCCTTATTATGAATTTTGCCGTCTTGTAAAAATCCACCTACAAACTACAGATGCACCCGCCGAGGCTCGATTCGGCCGGTGCTAAAAGAAAAACCAAACGGCCCGACTGCTGAAACAGCATTGCTTTATTCTTGCAAATAAGATGCTCTTGACCATAATATGAAAATAAGTTATTATCGTCGCAGCAGTGCCGAGACATTCACTGCCATGGATAACGACCGGATACCAACGACTAAATACCATATCGGCGGCGTAGCCAAGAGGCCTAAGGCGACGGTTTGCAAAACCGTTATTCGTCGGTTCGAATCCGACCGCCGCCTGTTCTTGTCGGGGAATATAATCATTTCTCAAAACAAAAAAAGCGTGGCGGCTGTGAAAACCGCCACGCTTAAAAACCTTACAATATCAAATCAATACAATCTGATATTGCTGGTCAGGCTTTAATCAGCCTTTGTTCATGTCTAAAGGTTAATCCTCTTTTCTTTTGACAACCGTCCACAGGCCGAGCGTCAG
>Ga0180433_10005834_pt1 | contig 16460 bp, 12 predicted proteins | sample SS_ome_8_FD_132980 | JGI IMG/M metagenome (GOLD analysis project Ga0180433, IMG submission 132980) | Hypersaline lake sediment archaeal communities from the Salton Sea, California, USA - SS_1_D_1 metaG | ecosystem: Environmental > Aquatic > Non-marine Saline and Alkaline > Hypersaline >... | reverse complement strand
GGAAATAACTTCTTTAAAAAGAAGAAAGATTGCAAAGATTTGTCTTTTCGCATCATCTGGTGTTTCTTTAGGTTTAGGAATCGTTTTAGCTAAAGTATTAGCTGTAACAGCTTTTACACTTGCTTTGCCTTATATTGGAGCAGCTTTAGCTGTAGTACTCTTTTCAACTGCACTTTATTTACATTTAAAAACATCTCCTAAAAAAGTAGAACACGTTCACTCTCAACCAAATCAGCAACAAGTTGAAGAAGAACAAGTAAGAGATGAAGCGCCTAATCCTTTATTAGCTCCTTTAATGGGAGGAGTATTTCCGTATAATCGAGTGTTAAGATTTCAACCACCAGGACAAGCAGATTTACTACCTCCTCCAGTACAAGAATTTTATTCTGATCATGTAGCCTCTTTAAACGATGGACACATGAGAAGTCTTTCTCCTGATTATGCAAGCATGTTTAATTCTCCTATCCCATTACTTCCTGCTTTAGCTATGTCAATGTTTCCTCCTAGAAGAACAGGATTTAACTCTCAAGTAATACCACCATCTCTTCTTGCTTCAGCACCTTCTTCTATGACTTTAGCAAATGAAAGACAAGTTTCTTTGTTGGGTAGTAATAGAGGATTACCGTTAGCTTTTCAAAGATCAGCTTTACGAGTTCCTCCTATTGTACAATCTCTACTTTCCAGAGCATCACAACCTATACAACCAAGAGAGTTGCAATTATTAGCATCAGCGACGCAGCTACAATCTAGGCAACATTTTCAAGTTATTAGGCATTTAAATCATCCTCGCCTGCCGCCTGTAAATATTATGGTTAATTATGAAGTTATCCCTTCAGCTAATTCGCCAACTGTAACTGTATCAAGAAGAATTTTAATAGAACCTCTAGAAAGTAGTTCAGGATTAAAAGGTATAAGACAGATAACGCAACCATCTCAAATAGCTAATAGTTTACCATTAGCTATGGCTAGATGGGTAAGAGGCCTTGTTATGCCTCATTCAGCTTCTCCATTTTTCATGTCCTTTCAACAAAGCGTTTTATTTCCATCCAGAAATTCCATAAGAATGGTTCCTACATCTGGTTATCATTTATTTGGTCTGAAGCCAGCGGGAGTTAATCCTTTTGCTTATCTACAACCAATAGGTGTTAATACTTGTACTAGAGCAATAGCTCCTCTTACTTTGGCAAGTAGAGTTCAAAAAATACCAGCAAGAAATGGCAAACTTCTTACAGCAGGAGTGTCTGCGGTTTCTATAGCTTCAGCTTTTATTTTAAACAAATTAATGCCTCAAAGAAAGGCATCTTATGGCATGGTAACGAGATTCCCTACATTTTCTCGTTTAACGCCTTTACCACATGTAACCAAACCAAACGTTAATTTTTCAGTATTTCCTTGGTTAGGTTTTGCATCACCTCGTTTCGCACCTGCTCCAGTATCTCATTTTGCATCACCTTTTAGAGGGTTTAGTCAAATGCCACCTATTGCACGACCATTTAGTGGGCTTTCATTTGGAGCAGACTCTTTGCTTCCGACTTTTAAGACAGTAGCTTTAATAGGATCTGCACCACCTTTTGATTTTGCTAAATGGAGCCATACCGATGGTTTTCATGCAGTAAATTCTTTTTCAGCTTTAAGAAGAAGCGATCCTTCTAGCAGCTCTTCTACTTCAACAACGCTAACAAATACTGAATTAGTCGAGACAGCCTCTTTGACGGCATCGCTAACTGCTTCTATGACAGCATCTATGACATCATCTGATACCAGCTCAACAGCTAATACAGCAGATCTTTCAGATAGTTTTTTTTTAAACGAATAACTTCTCATCCAAATCCTTTTTCTATTTTACCTTCCACTTATCGTTTTCCTAAAAATACGACTGAAGCTGGAAGATTTTTTGATTCTGTAGCAGATGAGCCTTTTGTGGATATTCCACTTGGCGGAGCACAACAAAACATTGCTTTAAGTTCCACTTCTGCTTCTACAGATGCTCCTCAAGTATTACCGGCCCTTGCACTATCTTTTTTAAGATGGTTTGATGCTACAGTTTTAAAAGAAATTTATTTAAGCCAACAACCAAAGAAGGGTCCAGCTAATCTCCCCCAAGTAGATGGATTCGAGGAAACGCCTCTTTTCGCAGTAGAACAAGCTCCTTCCGTTTCTATGCCACCTCTACCTCCCGCTAATACAGCTGTTGAATTACCTTATGAAGAACCTGCGCCTGGTTTTTGGGGTAGTGCATATAATAAACTAGCTGAGTTAATTCGCGGAAAAAGAGAAAAACAATTACCAAATCCTTGGGTCTAATTTAAGTTAATATTATAAAAAAAATTTTAATTTTTTTTCTTTTCAAACTTACTTGTCTTATAAAAGAGCTTAATGTTAATCTTTTTCCTCTTTTCAGAAAAAAATCATATTATAAGGGGAAATTATGACACAAATAGCTTCTGAAACAGCTAACACAGGTATAGCTAATTCAATAGCTCATACACTTCGTTCTATAGCAACTAATCCAAAAGTCGTAGCTTTTACTAATAGTACAGCTGGTAAAGTTATGAGTTACATACTTAATGCTTCATATTTCAAAAATAATTTTGGACTATGTGCATCTTTTTTACTTGTAAAAACGGTTATTGACTACATCCGACCTCCAGTAGTGAAAAATCATCATGGTCGCCCGATGTTTACACCTACCGGCAAAGTTCGAAGATACAACCCAAACAGAAGATGGGCTCTTTTCTCTATAGCTACAATTGGAACAGCTTATTTATCTAGAACAGCTTTAAAAGTAGCATTTACATCACTTCCTATCGTATTGCAACATACACTTCGCTTTTCAGGAATGATCTTGCAATTAGTTGTTCTTTGTAAAATAGCAAAAACTTTAGTTTACTCTCCAAAAGCTCCATCGCATAAAGGCCCTTCCCCTATGGGAAGAAGAATACAACCTGATATAGCAGAACTTCAAAGAAGGAAAAAAGAAGCAGAAGCTCGCAGAAATTATTACCGCATCCAAGCTTGGACAATAGGAAAGCCAACCTTTCAAAAAATAAATCAATTATATCAAACTCTTTCAACAATGACAGGACATTCAAGGATAATAAAATTTGTTGGAGACGAAATCTCCCCAGCAGAAGCTCTCATCGTTCAAACGGTAACACAACATAGAAAAGAAGTACTTAGAAATGCTGATGAAACAGATGGCCCAGTTCTTCGAGGAATGTATGAACAATTTGATATAATGCCATTGACGACACCTGAAGAGTGGAGAAGAGCGCAAACGTATTACACTGAAACAGTTCAGCCAAAAGAGAGAGAAATCACTATAAAATCACAAGAGACTACCAGACAAGCTGAGATGTTAGCTAAAGTAGATGAAGCAGATGAAACAAGAGTTGCTATAGAACCATTATATGTTCAATACAATGCTTTGTTTACAGTTGGTCATACTCAAGAAGAAAGAGAACAATTTTATGCGGCACATTTAGATGCACTTGAAAAAGAAATAAACCGAAAACATGCAGAAGCTGAAGAATCATCATCATCATCATCAGATGAAGATGAACCTGTTCCTCAGCTTGTTCCTGAGCCTGTAGTAGATCACACTCAAGCTAAAGCTCAAGTTTCAGAACATAAAGGAGCACCTCGAGACTTACTTGCCCCTCCAGAGCAAGATGCGCACTCAGCAAGATCTTCAAGGAGTAATTCTGTTAATCCGGAGACAACTAGTGCAAGAGCATTAGAAAATATTTGCGCTCAAATCTTGCAGGCTTTAGGTACTTCACCTGTGAGAGAAAATCTGCCTAAAGTTCTTATTGCCACAGCAGATCTTTTAGGTGAATTAGCAACTAATATTGAAACTATTCGCGAAGCTCCTCAAACTTTTTGCAATTCTGTAGACCTACATGAAGCTTTCCAAGAAGAAGCTCAAGGTGTAATAGAATCAGTTAGACAAACCGAGCAAGAAGCCAGAAAAAATGCTAATGATATGCAAATATGCTTAACTCCTCCTGAAGAGCCTACTCCAGCTGAAACTGGAATACTTACTCTTGGAATCGGTAAAGTTGCTAAAGCAGCGAATGAACTTAGAGGAACTATTGATCAACTTGTAAACGAAAGATATACTCCTTACGCAGCAAGAATCCGCGCTTTAGTTTAATTAAGCTGAACAACTATTCATTAATAATACCTTCCCATACTTTGGGAAGGTATTATTGCAAAAAATTCTCAGATTTTTAAAAATACTATCCTCTTTAAGAGAGGAATATATAATTTATGGCTATGCAAGCTTTGCAAACTATTTATCATAACATGCCCTCTGTTTCCTGGGAGGGTGTAAAGTCCTTTGGGAACACTTACCATCTTGGTATCTGCGTATCCCTTTTTACAGCGCAGGAATATTATGTTTCTGAAAAAACTGGAAATTATACTTTTACAAAGATGGCTAAAGCACTATTAGTTGGTGCTACTGTCGGAACTACCGTTCATTATTTATGGATAGGAGCACAAAAAATTGCTGAGTTGGTTGCTCCTGTCTTTGCCTCTAACGTCTTTTTGTATGTTGGATGGCTGGTTACATTAGCTTTATCGCTTGAATTATTCGCAACAATAGTAAATGACCCTGATTCTTTGCAAAGAGACTAATAATAAATAAAAAAGCTCTTCAATGATCCATAGGTCCTTTACTCTACTTTTTGATTAAAAAACTTAATAATTAAATACTTAGGAAAAATATTATGTCTAGTTTTACTACTCCCACAATTAATCCAAGAGATTACGATACTCGTTCTGTTGTAAATATCGTTACTGAAGAACAAAACCTTTCACTTAGAGGTACACATCTTAGAAAAGCCTCTAAAGTAGCCGTAAAAATTGCGGCTTTCGTAGAAGAAACAAGAAAAAATCTTGCTTTAGAACAAGTAGGTACAATTTTAGTGAGCCTTACAGCCTTGCAACTAGAGATTGCATGTGCTGAAAAAGATACCCCTGTTTTATCTAAGCTTTTAGAACCTACTCGGTTAAAACTAGAAACTGTACAAGATAGGCTGACTTTTAAAGAACAAGATGAAGATCCTTTATTAAAGACTAGATGGGATTTACTTCGAATACAATCCCTCATTGGCATCTATCTACCTATCCCTGAAGTAGATGAAACAGAAGCATGTAGTACATCTGCTCGCAGAATGTCCTCTACAGGTTCTGTAATTGCTTTAGAAGATATCCAAGTTAGTCTAGAACAAGGATAAAAACTAACCTTTAAGGCTTCTTCGCTCTTAATTTAAACAAACAAAAAGCCGTAAAACTGTTTAATTATAGAAATTTGTGAATTAATTTAATTAATTATAGCAATTAAATAATTAATTTATTGTATAATTATAGTTAGAGTAATCTAGTTAACTGGAGGACAGTTTTATGGTTCTTCGCCGTAAAAAAGGAAGCCCCGTCTCTGGGCCCTATGTAAAAATGTGGCATAAAATGGAAAAAAGGCTAGATAAAGCCTTTAAAAAATTAAAAAATGATGTCGCTAAGAGCAAGAATATCAAAGTCATACAAAAAGACAAGAACGATCTTTTACTTCTTCTTGGAGAATGTAATTATCTCAGCCGTGAATGTTCGCAGCTAGGTAAATTAGAAAGAAAAACGCTAAAAATGAAAAAGAAAGGCTCCAAAAGAGTAAAGCCTAAATTGAAAAAACGAAAAGCTAAACGTAGAAAAAAGTAACCTTTGTCTATGAATTTAGAAGCTGAAAATGAAAAACAGCGCAGCGTTCTGATACAAGAAATTGATGTGAACCTGCAAGAGCAGCTTCTTTTGAAAAAGAGAATCTGCTTAATGCAAGAATGCATGAATGAGCTGCCTAATTATGACCCTACTTATTTTTCATTAGATAAGCAGGTGCTTATCGATCGTCTTCATTTGGATGAGCTTCAAAGACTTGAAGAAGATCTGATTTTTCGACTAAGGTGCTTAGGTCCATAGAAAATTTTTCAAAACTAGCATAATAATACCATCTTTTATAGATTATAAAGCTTCCAAGACACTTCGGGAGCTTTTTTTTTATGCCGTCAAAAAACTACAAAATAAAAGAAAAATATAAAAATTTTGAAATCACAAAATCTCTTTATTTAGATGAGCTAAAATGCACTCTTATTGAGGCTGTGCATACACCTACAAATGCTAAAGTGATGCATATCCAAAATGATGATACAGAGAATCTTTTTTCTCTGTCTTTCCCCACTCATCCTAGCTCTTCTAATGGGGCTCCTCATATTTTGGAACATACAGTCTTATGCGGCTCTAAAAAATACCCGGTAAAAGATCCTTTCTTTTCTATGCTGAGACGAAGCTTGAATACCTTTATGAATGCTATGACAGGGGCTGATTTTACCTGTTATCCAGCTTCTTCACAGGTAGAAAAAGACTTTTATAACCTTTTTGAGGTTTATCTAGACGCTGTTTTTTTCCCTGAAATCAAACAGGTAAGCTTTTTGCAAGAAGGACACCGTTTAGAATTTACAGAAAAAGAAGACATCCATAGTCCGCTTGTTTTCAAAGGAGTGGTCTATAACGAAATGAAAGGAGCAAACAGCTCTCCTGATGAAAGGATGTTCCACAGCATGTTAAAATCTTTAACTCCTGATCAATGCTACAGCTTTAATTCAGGAGGAGAGGTTAAAGATATCCCCTCTCTTACTTATGAGGGCTTAAAAGAGTTCCATAAAAAGTTTTATAATCCTTCTAACTGTCTTTTCTTTTTCTATGGCAACTTGCCGCTTGAAAAACATCTAGATTTTATCGAAGAAAAGGTGCTTAAACAGTTTCAAAAAAAAGAGCCTATCGCAGACATTCCTTCTCAGAAAAGATTTTCTCATCCTATTGCCAAAACAGATAGTTTCCCTGCATCTGGTGAAGAAGAAAATAAAGCCATACTATCTTTTGGATGGCTGACGACAGAAATCTCAGATCAAAAAACAATACTATCTTTAGAGATTTTAGATTCTGTCTTAATGGAAAATGATGCTTCTCTTTTGAAATATGCCCTTTTACAATCAAAGCTTTGCTCTGATGTTTTTTCAGTATTCGAAACCGATATGAAAGAGCCTGCTTATTTTCTTATATGCAAAGGATGTGAAGAAAAAAATGCAGAGAAGATCAAAGATTTAATCTTTTCGAGTTTGAAAAAAATAGCGAGCGATAAAATCGATCCTAAAAAATTAAAAGCAGCGCTTCATCAAATTGAATTTTCAAGGTCAGAGATCAGAGGTGATAAAACTCCTTTTGGTTTAACTCTTTTTATGAGATCCGCTCTGATAAAACAACATGGCTGCGAGGCTGAAAAAGCTCTACAAATCCACTCTCTTTTTCAAGAGCTAGAAAAAGAGATTGATGATCCTACTTATTGGTCTTCTCTTTTAGAAAAATATTTTATCCAAAATACTCATAGAGTAGATCTATTAATGAAACCTGATCCTCAGTTAGAAGAAAAAGAACACAAAGAAGAGAAAGATCGCTTAGCTGATATTTCTTCTCAGCTATCTGAAAAAGAAAAAAAACAGATCGTAGAAAAGACGAAACAACTAGAAGACTATCAGAAAAAACAGACTACTCAGTCATTAGAATGTCTGCCTAAACTATCTCTAAATGATGTTCCGAAAAAAGCAAAAGATTTTCCTCTTAAAGAAAATGATAGAAAAGATATCCAAATCGTCCATCATGATTGCTTTACTAATGATATCCTCTATTTAGATCTTTTCTTTGATCTTCCCAAAATGAAAGAAGAAAATCTTTTTTCTCTTTCTCTTTTTACATCATTGCTATCGGAAGTAGGATGCGGTAATAGAGATTACAAAGAGAATTTAGAATTTATCGAATCCTATCTTGGTGGAATATCAGCGAATTTAGGTTTTCATCTCCCTATGCTTTCACCTGATAACTATTTACCTTTTTTAAATATTAAAGGAAAATGTCTTTCTAGAAATAAAGACAAACTGTTTTCGCTTCTTAAAGACATCGCTCTTTCTTTAGATTTTTCTGATAAAAACCGCATAAATGAGCTTCTTACGCAGCAATACATCTATCTGCAACAATCACTCCCCTCATATGCTGTAAAATATGCGATTGACATGGCTCTGATGCCATTTTCTGAAACTAATTATTTAAACCATGAACTGAATGGCTTACCGTATTTTTTATCTCTTCGAAAAGCTATGAAAGATAAAAACTTTTATTCTTCTCAACTGGAAACTTTAAATGAGATAAAAAAGGATATTTTCACGCAAAAAAAAGCTTTAAGTGTTAGCTGCGATAAAGATATTTTTTCTCAAATAGAAAAGAATCATCTCTTATCACTTGATGAGATGGCTTTTTCATCTGCAAATAATTGGAAATATTTGGAGAAGAAAAAATCAGCTCATAAAAGAAAAGCCTTTGTGATACCTGCTCCCATATCTTTTACAGCTATGGGACTCAAGGCTGATATTCACTACAGCGATGATCTAGCTCCTGCTTTATTAATAGCAACTCATTTATGTGAACATTTAGTTCTGCATAAAGAAATAAGAGAAGAAAGAGGAGCTTACGGAGGAAAAGCTAGCTTTTCTGCTTTAAGTGGAAACTTCTTATTTTATTCCTATAGAGATCCATACATTGCTGCAACGATCGATTCATTTTTTAAAGCTATAGACAAAGTAGCGAATAAAAAATTTACAGATCAAGATCTAGAAGAAGCGAAACTAAGCGCTCTTCAAGATTTAGATCAGCCAGTATCCCCAGGAAGAAGAGCTGCCGCTTCTTACTTTTGGAAAATGAGCCAGCTTACAAAAGATACTAGAGATGCGTTTAGACAAAAACTAATGCAAACAACGTCTGATGACATAAAAGAAGCTATTTTGAAATATATTCAGCCTAAATTAAAAGAGGCATCGATTGTTACTTTTGCAGGAGAAAAATTAATAGAAAGAGAAAATAAACTACTCAAAGAGAATCATTTTGAAGTCAACCATATATAATTTGAAAAGCTATGTTGTGATTAAGAATGTAAATTCTTATAATTAATTAGAAACTCAATGAAACAGGAGCGTAAAAACTTATGAAAACTATCAAACGTTTTTTTCTAACAATTTGTGTTATATCTACTTTTGTTTTTACAGCTGGCTATAGCGACAGCGGAACAAAAGAGCTGGAAAAACTCTCGCAAGGATTTATCGAAGTTGGAAAGAAAGCTATTCCAGCTGTTGTTTTCATAAAAGCCACAACCAATGTTCAAGCTCAAAGCAATAAATCCCCTAAAGATTACAATGATCCTATGGATTATTTTAATGAAAGGTTCCGTCAATTCTTTGAAGACCCAGGACCTCGTGTTTCTGGAGGATCAGGTTTTATTGCTACCAAAGATGGATATATCATCACAAATAACCATGTGGTGAAAGATGCGGATGAAATCACCGTCGTTTTAAACAATGGCGATGAATATCCCGCAAAAGTCATAGGTAAAGATCCACGCACAGATGTCGCTGTGATTAAAATCGATGCTAAGGATCTTCCCTACCTTACTTTTGGTGATTCTGATCAATTAGATATAGGTCAGATCGTTATAGCTATCGGATACCCCTTTGCTCTTCAAGCAACGCTCACAACAGGTGTTGTTAGTGGAAAAGGAAGACAAAACCTGCACATTAATGATTTAGAAGATTTTATCCAGACAGATGCTGCGATTAACTTTGGCAACTCAGGTGGACCTCTAACGAATCTAAAAGGAGAAGTTATTGGTATTAACTCCGCTATCTTATCTAGAGGCACAGGGATCGGCTTTGCTATTCCTAGTACTTGGGCAAAACATATTATGGAGCAGATTATAGGATCAGGAACTGTAAAAAGAGGCTATATTGGCATTTCTATGCAAGAGATTGATAAAGAAATGGCAGAGGCATTTAACCTCGATAAAACAGATGGTGTTTTAATTGCTGAAGTAATGAAAAATTCAGCCGGTGAAAAAGCAGGTCTTCAAGAAGGAGATGTTATCATCGAATACAACAACAAACCTATTAAATCTATTGGCAATTTTAGAAATGAAATTTCTCTTCTTGAACCAGGTAAAAAAGTAGACCTTACCATTCTTAGAAAAGGTAAAAAGCAAAAAATAACGTTGGAGCTAGGACAACATCCAGTTGAATTTCTATCTTCTAATCAAACCACTCAACTTGGAATGGAAGTAGCTGAGGTGAAAGATATATCTCCTGACCTTATGGGTAAATGGGGATATCAAGATATAAAAGAAGGTTTGATTGTTACCTCTATTAAGAGAAATTCTTTAGCGGCTAAAGCGGGTCTAAGACCTGGTATGCTACTTCTTCAAATCAACCAACAAAGAATTAAAACAGCTAAAGATTTTCATGACTCTATGGAAAAGTCTCAAACCAACAAACATATACTTCTTTTAGTTCGTTTCCATAACGTCACAAAATTTATAACAGTAAAAACTCAGTAAGATATTAATAGAGCCCGCTATATCTATTAGCGGGCTTTTTTATTTTTCAAAAAAGCTTTTAAATTCGTCTAGATCTTTTACTTTTGCAAATTCTTCTTCTTTTAAGATTTCTGCTAGATTTAAATGACCTTCTTGCATGGCTGTTTTCAACCATCCCCCTGCGGGTTTAGCTTCACTCATAGAAGCAAAGGCCTTAGCATTTCTAAGTGCTATTTCTTGGGTTGGTCTTTTTTGGTAACAATCAGATCCAAGTTTTGCAACAAGAGAATAATTTTTTGCTTCAAAAGCTAAATCATGAAGAAGGAAAATCCCCTCTTCTGGGACCTGATCTTTTATAGGAAGGAGAAGATCATATGCTTCTTTTCTTTTATCTTCTTTTGATAAGAGAAGAGCCAAATAATATGTAGCTCCTACAAAAAGCATACCTTCTTTTGTTCTTTGTCTAACTTCTGAAAAGATATTTTTTGCTTCTTCTAATCTTCCCATCTCAAAAGATCTTTCTCCTTGTTGGAAAAGATTCGCATTATTGAGATCACGATCAGAAGGAGAAAGATTTTTCGATCTTCTGAACATATCGAAACTTTGAAAAGCAAAAAGAAAAAACAAAGCTCCAATTAGAAAATACTGCATGATGAAAAACGTCAAACTAAAACCAAGAGCTGTTAACATCCCGATAAACAATGAAATTTTGAATCCCTTTACTCCTAGCCAAGCTTCAAAAGCTATTCTTACAAGTTGTCCCCCATCGAGTGGTAAGATGGGAAGAAGGTTCACGCAGGTCCAAAAAAGATTGATTATTTTGACATAAGTTAAAAAGGCTAAAATATTGGGTTGTTTGAAAATATCTGAAGCGATAAGCCCCCAAGCTAAAAAAAAGAGCAAAAATCCAAAAATAGGCCCATTAAGTGTGATTAAAAACTGCTGCCAGAATTTCAAATTTTTCCCATCGTAAGAGGTTGCACCTCCCATAGCAACTAAGCTAACTTGTGGTTTTTGCTTAAAGACTAAAGCCATAAGAGCATGTCCCATCTCATGGACGAGAACGGAGATAAAAATAATAGCTACCCAGACTATAGTGCCTCCAAAAGATTGACTGTAAAGCCATCCGATACCAGCAGCAATTATCCAAAAAGCCGGGTGTATAGAAATGGGGATTTTTCCTCTAAAACGCATGACGATTCTTAACCTTCTTTTGAATTCCCTTATGTGATAGATTGGTATTTCAATCAACTTCAAAATGCTATGTTTAATTTTTTAAAAAGAAAATTTAAAAAAAGGGCTTTTTCTTTTCGTTTTGGCCTTAAAGAAAAGATAAAAAATATTTTTTCTAGAAAGAAAGATCTTTCTGCTTTTGAGGAATTTGAAAAACTTCTATTTGAAGCAGATCTAGGAGTAGAGACATCGATAGAGCTCGTGGAAAAAATTGAAAAAGAAGTGAAGAAAAACCCTTCTCTTTCCACAGAAGAGATTGTAAGTATTTTAAAAGAAAATCTTTTGAAATACTTTCCTTTTCAAGAAGATATTGAGATGAAAAAACCTCATGTGATGCTCATTATGGGGGTAAATGGAAGCGGGAAGACAACGTCACTTATAAAACTTGCAAATCTCTTCAAAAAAGAAGGAAAAAACGTTTTAGTTGTGGCTGCTGATACTTATAGAGCAGCTGCAGTGGAGCAACTGGAGATCTGGACAAACAAATTAAACCTCGATCTGATCAAATCACAAAAAGGAGCTGATCCATCTTCTGTTGTTTATGATGCTCTTAAAGCGGCTAAAGCAAGAGACGTAGACATTGTGCTTATCGATGTAGCGGGACGTCTTCATACAAAAACGGATCTGATGCAAGAACTTACCAAAATAAAAGGAGTTTGCGCTAAGCTAATTGATAAGGCGCCGCATGAAGTGCTACTGGCTATAGACGCTACAACTGGACAAAATGGGATAGATCAAGCTCTTGTTTTTCATGAGTACGTTCCAATCACTGGAATTATACTTACCAAGCTTGATGGAACAGCCAAAGGAGGCGTCGCTGTAGCCTTGCAAAGAAAAATGAAAATCCCCATTTTATGGATAGGCACAGGCGAAAAAGAAGAGGATATACTCCCCTTTGAAGCAAAAAACTTTATAGAGGCATTACTGTCGTAAAAAATGGATCTACAACAAGAATATAAACAGTTAATTCAAGATGCTCTTACTTTTTTAAAAAAAGAAAAAAAGAGCTTTTGCTATGGGGCGGAAGAAGAGATCAAAAGGTTTTATTCTGCTGCGATTGTAGCTAAGCCATTTATAGAGAAGAAGTTTCCTAAACTACCTGAAAAGAAAAAAGTATATACAGCTCCTGTAAAGACTAAGATAGTAAAAAAAACTGATCCTACTACAATCGCCAAAAAAGAAAAGATCATAGAAAAGAAAATCATTCCAAAAGAAGAAAAACCTAAAAAAAGACTCTCTAATCCTGTAGATAACATGCAAGACATTAAAGAGCTTCTTCAAAAAGTAGCTCCTGAGGTGAAGCTGTACTTTGGTCCTATTGATGATACAAAAGCGAAACATTTATCAAGGTTATACAAATATAAGAGTCAAGCTGCTGATATTTCTTTGCTTATTGGTAATGAAATAGTTGAGCATTTTCGTTTTTTTAAAAACTTATCTTATGCTTTAAACAAATTTTTTCTGCCATCACGTCTTGTGGACGGTAAATTCTTAGAAAGAGAAAACGAATGGGAGACTTTTTTATCTAGCAAGGATCTAAAATTTATAATCGTCGGGGAAAGCCTTTTCAAAAAACTAAAAAAGCTGCAAATCTTTTTCAAAGAAGATAAAGAAAAACAAAGCTTTTATTTAAAAGACAAAGAGCTTTTCCTTTTGCCTGATATTTCACTATATTTAAAAGAGCCTACACTTAAAGCCTTTCTTTGGAAAACACTTAGCATGAAACTTAAATCTTATAAGGATTTATGAAAGAAAAAGTAGCCTCGATCATATTAGATGCCCATATTGAGAAACAGCTAGATTATCTTATCCCAAAAGATTTTCTTGGAAAAATAAAACCTGGCATGCGAGTGGAAGTACCGCTTAGAGGTTATACCCAAAAAGGATATGTATTTGCTCTTAAAGAAAAAAGCTCTGTAAAAAAACTCAAATCCCTTTTGGGGGTTATTTCAGATGAAATAGTAGACAAAAAACTGTTTCAGCTTGCGATTTGGATGTCTTCTTATTATGGGACTTCTCTTTCAAAAGTTATGAAATTCATCGTTCCTACATCTATACGTAGCGAGACAAAGCCTAAAACAGAAACATTTATTTCTTCTGCAAAAACAAAAAAAGAAATGCTAACGCTTTGCGCTGAGCTTAGAAGAAAATCACCCGCTCAAGCGCAAATTTTAGATGTTATATTGAGAGTGAAGAAAAAGATCTCTTTAAAAGAGCTTCTTTTTTTATCACAAGTCACACGTCAACCTGTAGAAAAGCTAGTTGAGAAAAAAGTGCTTTCTAAGCAAAAAATTATTGTTGATGAAGCGGCTATTTTAGAAGACCAAGTTTTTTTTCCGACGAAACCTAAAAAGCTAACAGAAGAGCAAAAACAATGCTTTGATAGGATAATTAAAAGCATAGAAGAAGAAAAGTACTGTCCTCATCTTATTTTCGGTGTTACAGGAAGTGGAAAAACAGAAGTTTATCTACAAGCTATTGAAAAAATCTTAAATCAAAATAAAAGCGTTATTGTATTAGTTCCTGAGATTTCACTTACATCACAAACAATTGAGCGTTTTCGTTCTCGTTTTCCCAAAGAAACAATAGCTGTACTTCATCATCGTCGTAGTGGTGGGGAAAAATACAGCGCTTGGCATAATATTAAAAAAGGAAAAGCTCGTATTATTATAGGAGCGAGATCTGCTGTTTTTTGTCCTGCTCAAAGACTCGGTCTGATTATTGTTGATGAAGAACATGATACATCTTACAAACAATCAGAAGAAGCACCTTCCTATCATGGTAAGCATATTGCTTTGATGAGAGGTAAAATACATAGCTGTCCGGTAATTTTAGGGAGCGCTACTCCTTCTATTGAGAGTTACTTTTTAGCTGAAAAAAACAAGTATCAACTAAGCTTTTTGAAAAAAAGACCCGCCCAAGCATCGCTTCCAAAAGTTCGTGTCGTTAATATGCAAGAAGAGATCAAGAAAAAATCATCTGCTATTTTTTCACCTGCTCTTTTAGATGGCATAGAAAAAAGATACAAAAATGGGGAACAAACGCTTCTTTTTTTAAACAGACGTGGCTATCACAGCTATCTTCTATGTACGGAATGTTCTTCTTCCATTAAATGCCCTCACTGTGATGTGAGTTTAACTTTTCATAAAAAAGCTTCTCATCTTATGTGTCATAGCTGCGGTTATATTGCTTCTCCTCCAAAGATTTGCCCTGATTGCAAAAAAGAAGGCTATATAAAGTATAAGGGATTTGGGACGGAACTTGTTGAAAATGCGCTCAAAGCAATTTTCCCTCATATAAAAACGCTTCGTATCGATCGTGATACAACAAGATTTAAACATAGCCACGAGCAGCTATATAAATCTTTCCGTTCAGGTAAAGCTGATGTTTTGATTGGAACGCAAATGATTGTTAAGGGGCTTCATTTCCCTTCTGTTACCTTAGTAGGAGTTTTAAACTCAGATGGAGCTTTAAATATTCCAGATTTCCGCTCTTCTGAATATGTTTTTCAACTTATCACGCAAGTGGCTGGAAGATCTGGCCGTTGTGAGCTTCCAGGAGAAGTAATTATTCAATCTTTTCTGCCCGATAATCCAACTATCAAGTTAGCTAAAAAGCAAGACTTTGAAAGCTTTTATAAAATGGAGATTGAAAACAGACGCACTTTTAACTATCCACCTTTTTCTCGTATGGTGAAATTTGCATTCAGCTCAGAAAATGAAAAGCTTGCTTTTGAAACAGCTGAAAAATATAGAAAAAAAGTCATAGATATCCTACCTGGTGATTTCCAGATACACCCAACAGTTGCTTCTGGCAGATCAAAGTTGCAAGATAAATTTCGTTTCCTCTTTCTTGTTAGAGGAAATAGAAACATATCTTTTTGTCTCGAAAGGATGAAAAAGGAGTTTTCTTTTCCCTCAAGTGTTCATTTGTTTATCGATGTAGATCCCGTCTTTACTTTCATCTAAAAAGATTTCTAGTTGATACTTAGCTTGGGATAAAAAAAACGTCAAAGCATCACAAATTTTACATCCTTTTTCTTTAGCTAAAGCTAAAAGAGCTGTTTGCGTATTTTCCGCCCAAACGATATCCATCACATACATTTGAGGATGAATCAAACAACTATCGATAATAATCTTATCAGTGATAGGAATAGTGTTAATTAAGACATCGAATTTATCTTTTACTTTCTCATTGAGAAGAAAGTAGGAAAAGTCATTTTTTTCAGCGAAAGGTTTAATTTTTTCAATATTTCTGACTAAAAGAGTAATTTTTGCTTTTTCTTTTTTTAAAGTTAGAGCGATAGCTTTTGCTGCAGCTCCTCCTCCTAAAATAGCTACTTTTTTGTTTGAAACATCTTCTATCAGATCTTTAACAGCCATAACATCTGTATTGTACCCTACCCAACGATCCTTTTTTTTCACTAAAGTATTGATAGGAAGATCTACATCTTTTTCATCAGCATATTGAACGGCTGCTTCTTTCAAAGGCATAGTTATGCTAAATCCATAAAAGAAAGTTTTTTTAGCAAATTCCATAAAAGATGCTAGTTCATCTTTTAAAACAGGTATTTTTACATAAACTCTTTTGGTTCTTTCTTTTTGAAAAAGCTCATTGTAATAGATATGGCTAATGCTTCTATCTAAAGGATGGCCAATAAGAGAGTAGAATTTTGTATTTTCATCCATTTCTAAAAGCCTATATAAAGAAAGAGCTTCATTATATGTTAGCTGCCCTGGCGCTGTAGGTTTAATAGCTCCCACGT
>Ga0180433_10005832_pt1 | contig 16463 bp, 26 predicted proteins | sample SS_ome_8_FD_132980 | JGI IMG/M metagenome (GOLD analysis project Ga0180433, IMG submission 132980) | Hypersaline lake sediment archaeal communities from the Salton Sea, California, USA - SS_1_D_1 metaG | ecosystem: Environmental > Aquatic > Non-marine Saline and Alkaline > Hypersaline >... | reverse complement strand
GGCCATTCTTTTGATTACAACGTTGACAGGAAAGAAACCCGTCCTCGATTGGTACAGTGTAGTAATTGTGAAGAAACTTTCGTTGTCTCTGTACAAGATGAGATAAACAGAGCAAAGGGTAAGGCGACCTATACCTATAATACTTTAGAGAAGATCGAGGATAACCCAGAGGACTTCTATGACTTCTAAAATAGAAACCTTAGACTCAGGCTACACTATATATAAGGATTGCAAATGTGGCAGGAAAAACTCAAGGAGTTATCCTGACGCCGAAGATCCGGAAGAGATAATAACCTGCAATAACTGTGGTACCGAGATGGAATTAGATGGTACAGAGGTTATAATCAGCTGGGGTACCCACTCATATAAGATAATACCAGAACAAAAACAAGAAGAAAATCCTGAGGACTACTACGAATGATAAAGAAGCGAAAACATAAGAGAAAAAAGATAGACGTGGAGAAGTTAAAACGCCGCGGCCTAGTAATACCGGTCTCTGCTAAAGGGCGGAAATCACTGGGAAAGCACTATGGTGGTCGTAAAGTTAAGAAGGGCCAAAATAATAATCGTAAAAAGCAAAAGCAGTATAATTTAGAGGCCATAGCCCGGAATGCGAAGTGGTACTACGAGAACCACACACTGATGGGGATTGCCACGAGGCACGAAAGGCAGGCGGCAGAGGTAATTAGAAACCCTTCTAAGTATAGGAAGACGGAGACATGGCGATGAATAAACTTGAAGAACAAGACATGCGCAAATTATGTGCAGTAGGAGGCATCGTGGACCAGGCACAGATGGCAGAAGAGTTAAAAGGCTGTGATCCAAGGACGTTAGCACCAAGGATAGATACCGTGGAAGAAAAAACAGGTGAGGATGGTCGTAAGTGGCGCACAAGATATCATCCATATACGGTAATGGTGTGCCCTGAATGTGATGCAGATATGGAAGAGGAAACAAACAGAGATGCAAGAACGATGTATCACTGGAAATGTACCAAATGTGGTAGAAAATACTAATGCGACTGTGGTGAAACTAGGCAGACACGCTAGACTTAGGATCTAGTGGGGGAGACCCCGTGGAGGTTCGATTCCTCTCAGTCGCACCAGAAAGGAGTAGCATGAACATCGTCAAGTCCCGTATTATTATTGGTGATCCGAAAGAACAGTTAATAATGCTTGATAGCGATCAGATTATATGGTCTGTGGAAGTGGAGGATAACCATCTAATACTACGTACAAATGTAGCTACCGAAGGTACTACAGAAGTAAAGCTGGACGTCATTATGTATATGAATGTTGGCGAGTTAAATCAAGCAGTTATCAAGGCAATAGAAGAGCAAAATAAGTAATAAACTAACCTCTATATGATAAGAACGTCCCCCTACCTTACAACTGGGGAGGGACGTTTTGTTTTGTTAGGGGGATTCGACCCTATTGTTTCAAAATTAAAGGGGGAATTAGTTTATATGAAGAAACTTTTTGCTGGAATTGCTGTTGTATTGTTTTGCTTGATGGCTGCTTGTACACCAGCCGATGCTGGACCTGAATTTGGACTTGGATACCAGAAAATGTTTGCTGCTGATGATGAATATGATGGCGTGTCTTTACGCGTTTGGTTTGATAAGTTAGCTTTAGAAGGTAACGCGTTCTTCGCCAAGGACGAACCTGCTAGTGGCGCTGACACTGAAACTCAGTTATTTACCGGAAAAGTTCTATTTGCACCTGTTACCGCAGAAAACGCAAAATTTTATGTAGGCGCTGAGGTCGGCACAGGGACAATTGAAACCACCGGATTTCAAGATGAGGATGTAACTATTTACGGACCATTGTTTGGCTCAGAATTTAACTTTCCGGGCCTACAACAGGTAAAATTTAACTTCGAAGTTGGATACCAACTCGCAGAAACCGATACAGCCGATGTCAAAGACGATATGGAGGGCATTAAGGTTGGTACCGGAATCAAATATTACTTCTAAGGAAAAACTATAGAAATTTGGGGCCTCGAATCCCCCTTAACAAAAACTTGGATTAAAGGAGAAGGAAATGAAAGCTTTAACTCTTGTACTGGCACTGGTCATGTGTCTAGGGCTCTCCTCACAGGCAATATCTGCCACAAAGGTCGAAGTTGACCTTGAAGACCTCAATTCCACAACCCGCAACAATGTCCTGGAAGCCATTAAGAAGCAGAATGAAGGACTTGGCGCCATCACGGACGCTGATCCAGGCAAGATCAAAGCCTGGTCTACTCTGTTTACTACCACAATCAAGGACGTATGTCAAACGCTGAATGTGGAAGTGAACGCATTCATAAGTACGCCGGTTGGTATGCTCACCGCAGGTCTAATTGCCTATAAGGTGCTCGGAGAAGACCTCAGAGGCATCATATTTGGGCTTGGGGCGTGGTTTGCAGTTGTTCCAATCCTTTTTTATGTCTTCGCAAAGTACAATTTCCCTAAAAAGTTCAAAGTATACCACGAAGTTGCCGGAAAGAAGGCTCTCAAAGAAATCAAGTACATTCCAAGGGTAAAACATGAGGACAGACATGGAACTGACTACACGGATTCCTGGAGAGTGGTGGTTTCTGCCATCTGTGCTGTCATGTTCGCCGCAATAACAATTACAGCAGTCGTTTTATGCGCTGGGTAGGAGGTATAGGGTGAAAAAGACAATTTTTATGGTGATTTTGGCAATTTTTACACTATCTGTGTCAAGTTTACCAGTAAATGCCGCAAATAAGGGTGTAGAGGTCACAATCAACTTGGAAGACCTCAATGATGACACTCAAAATGCCGTTTTGGACGCGATCAAGAAAAAGAAGGCAGATGCACAGAAAATAGCGGCCACAACCGAGACTGTGGTAGAACAATTGACCGAAAATCTCACTGTGGACAATTTCGAAAGGATTATGAAGGCAATTACCGGTGCAATCGGAGACGCTTGTAAGACTTTAAACGTTGAAGTCAATTCTTTCATCCAATCACCGGTCGGATTGCTCACAGCAGGCCTTATCACGTACAAAGTGATCGGAGATGACATCAAAGGCATTGTCTTCGGCATTTTAGGCTGGTTAGCCTCAACCTCAGTGTTGTTATACACCTTCACAAGGTTTCACACGGCCAAAAAGTTCAAAACTTACGAAGAAGTGGCCGGAAAGAAGGTCGTAAAGGACATAAAGTATGTCCCAAGGTACAGTTGGGGTGGTGGAGACGGTTCCAGGTTCGATAATGAGAAAGAAACAGTACCGTATAAGATGGGATCAGTCGCAATTCACTCCTTTTTGTTCCTATTGTTCTCAATAATCGCTATGTGTTGGATAGCGTAAATTGGAGGTGATTTCCAGTGGGAAATTGGCTAAATTACGTTCAAACGCACTTTTTAACGTTTCAAATGGACAAAACTACCATATATTGGGGCTTAATTGCTCTATTTTTGATAATTTTGTATTTCACAATACGACTTTTCAAGGAATGGGGCAAAGAATCCGAAAATGGCGAAAATCTCGAAAATTACGATATTAGGATCATAAAGTCCGAAAATGGCGAAAGCGCAGTTTCCGAAAAACGCGTTTTTGGCGGAAATCTGGCTAAAAAGGTCCAAAAAGCGTTAAAAGAAGAAAATGCGCCAGAACTCAAAAAAGGCGAAACAGCGATATTGGTCTTTAAACCGAAAAAAGCCGAAAATCCGTTTAAAACGGCGTTTGGCGAAAAATCGGAAAAATCGGAAGATGTCAAATTACCGTTATTTGGCAAAAAAGCCGAAAAAGGTGAAAATCTCGAATTTGCCGGAAAACCCGCCAGAATCGTAAAACGCGAAAAACCGTCACAACCGCCTGGAGCGTCTTTAACGCGTACTAAGCTTCGAGACAAAAAAGCCGTTGTGATCTCTACACCGTCAAAAACGAAAAAGGGCTAGGTGGCGAAAATGAAGAATTTGGGCAATCCGCCTGAAAAAGCTTGTATCGGCAAAATCGGCTTAAACGCAGAAACCGATGATTGGCAAGAATGGCAAAAACTCGAAAAAGACGTAAAACGGTATAATGAGAAAATTCACCGTCTTTACGTTGCACTTGGTGCAGCCGATGCAGCTATGCAGAAGATTTTGGATACTTCTGACCATCCGGAGATTATTAAACTCCGGGAAGAAAGGAAAAAGAAAGGGCTTGAGTGGCTCGCCGATCTAGACGTGGTAGTCACTCCAACACCATTAGGGAAGGAGAAGGAACATGGATCCTAAACTACAGGGGCTCTTATTGGGTGTAGGAGCCACAACCGTCCTATGGATTATAGGCGTATTCTTCTACAACGCCCATATCGCCAAAAAGGACAAAGACGACATAAAAGATAGATATGGAGATTGCAAGATGCTCCATCGCCTTTCTAAGGGCGGACAGGTTGCTGCTGAGTTCTTGTCATGGAGATGGGACTTCGTAGAGGCCTTTATTCGCGCTCAGAAGGTCTTGAACATTCCATTCGACCCAGACGTCGAAGTTTTGGAGATCGTCGTTATGCCGGGCAATACTGACCACCTACAGTACGTTTCTGATGCTTGGCGTGGCACTACCCAGATAGATAGCACAGGTAGAGGCTAATCGTGGTCGTACAGTTTCCAAAGCATTAAAAATAAAACCGAGGTGTACATTATGAAAGCAAGGTATGTTTTCCGGCTCATTTTGTTTACTCTTGCTGCTATTGGTATAGCGATAAGGCTGTGGGCCTATTGGAACGGTGGCCCAGGTCTTCCAGAAGATATGACCATAGAAATGGCTGCCCGAGGTGGGTCTTGGTACGCAGTGCTGGAAATTGTCTGCTTACATCAAGTGTACCACGCATTGAAAGACCTGTTTGCGCCAAAACGAATAGAGTGCGCACGCTTGTAGACCGGAGGTAAGATGTTTAGCATGTTTGATATACGTGAGACAGAGAAATATTTGAGACATGGAAGGATCCTAATGGTCCCAGATGGACACAAGGCTTTGGTCCCTCCATTTGTCTACCATGCTAAATACCATGCTGTATACCAGCCGGATGCAAGAGAAGACTATAAAGAAAAAGTAGCAAGGATGTATGTCACTGCTAACTACGGTGAGCTTGCCCTTGAAAGCTTCATGCTTGAAAGTGTGTATGATAGAGATCTAGATTATATACTACTAGATATGATTATACTGGAAGCTATCAGGTGGGGAGACAGGTTAGGGGCAGACACCTTGGTTATAGTGACACTGCTTGAACATATTTGTGATTTGTATCTTGAACATGGGTTTAAGGTACATAAGATTAATAGGATTATTCCTCCATTCACAAGAGCAGAGGAGTGGAGGGGTGTATTGGACCTTAAGGAAAGGAGAAGAGGCGATGGCGTCAGTCAACAAAAAGGCAAAAGCAAAAGTGCGGGTGCCTAAATTCAAATCAATCCAAGTCAAGATTCCTTCGGCGGATCTTAACTGCTCATCGTTCAGCGGATATCATTTCGCATTCTGTACGTCGCCAACATACAAAGGCGGGCGGAAGAAAGCCAGCTCATTCACCCAGTGCAGAGAAGGCCTATGTGGGCATCTCAGGAACAGCTGGGATGGCAGCCCTTACGGAGTTGTTGGGCTTGACAAAAGGAAGACACGAGTCCTGGTCTACAGAAGGCTTAGTGTATCAGCCGCTGCCAATGTTAAAAGGGAGAACAATAAAGTTGCTCTCGAAATGGCTATTGGTAAGAAGCTGCTGAACCATTTTGAAAAGCTCGCAGGTTGGCCTGCCAGCACAGTACACAAAGTGTCTCACGGGGGTGATGCAAGGTCTCCGATGTATTTGTTCACAAGCACTGTTAAGTGGATGAAGCATCCCGCAATGCTATCCATGTATTGTCTGTTGATCAGGCTGGGCCGCTGGCATGAACTCAAGGGCTTCAAGACACACAAAGGATTCCTGAGTGCCGCAAACAAAATCGCAGAGAGATCTCCGGGTTCCGGTACAAGTTCAAGAACCGGTGATATCAGGTATCTGAGAAGCTCTCTCAAATACATGAAGCTCATCGTCAAGAACTTTGCATACCTATTCAAGGGCAGAAATACCAGCACCTGTTGGAAAGGACAATCTTCTTCAGAAGGGCTACATCAGCTCTGCCGTGGAGCAACTCTGGATAAAACCATGAAGAAGCGGTTCGCTGACACCAAAAGAAAGTTCAAGGTCAAGTAAGTTAAGCGCCCTTAGCTCAGCTGGATAGAGCAACGGCCTTCTAAGCCGTAGGTCTGGGGTTCGAGTCCCTAAGGGCGTGCAAGGAGGAGGTCATGTTCTTTAAGCCAAAGTACAAAGTGGTGCCTGTTACAAAAGTGGAATACAATCCACTGTTCATGCAGTACACGGCTTACGCTATCAAAAAAAGGATCATTCCATTTTGGTGGAGATTTCTGGTTCATGACAAGATAGTGGTGAGGGACAACGGAAGAGCATCTACCTCGAAAGAGGTACTGACCTTTAATGATAAAAAGAAAGCCAATGAGGAGCTGGCTTCGATTGACATAACTGGTAAGGAAATATCCACCGTCGTTTGGGCAAACAATAAACAGAAAAATGTTTGTCGCAAATGACACACGGGCATGTACACTAGCAAGGTAAGTGTGGCAGATTACCTCTCGACGAAAACCCCTAGCAAGCCTCTAGCTGATCTTTTTCTGGATTTTGCTATGCTGATTCGCTAGCGGTGGTAGTCACTCTAAAGGAGGCCTGCAGTCGCTGGTTCAATTCCAGTCATGCCTTCCAACAACTTGTTGTGGCCGTAGCTCAAGAGGTAGAGCGCCTGGTTGTGGCCCAGGTATGATGGGGTTCGATTCCCCCGGTCACCCACCCAACGCCCGGCGGGGAACTCCTCGCCGGTACCCCACAAGAACAACCTTAAGATTTAGGGGTAATCTATGACTGCATTTAGCCACAGTAGAAACTGTACATACGAAAGATTCTATGACATTGATACACCGGTAAAAGCAGCAGTAGAAAGACGCTTTTATGAAGCCGCTGGAAAGGAGCTGGACCCTCAGAGTGATTCTTTAATAATATCAGGGCCAGCAGTCGAGAGGCATGTCAACAACGCTGCATGGTATGTGTCCTCTGGTAATTCCAAGATAGTCCTAGCCGAAATAGAACCCGCAGTAGCAAATCATATGCAATTCAAAATAGATGGAATGGTGGAAAGAGAAAAGATAAAAGAGGATAAAGTATCCGTCTATCTTGGAAGTGTATTGGGACATGAGCAGCACTACCCTTTTGAAGATCTTGATTTGATGGGAACGTGGGAAGGAAGGGAAGACGATATCCTTGGCCCACTGGGCATCTTTAAGATCAGACTGGCACAGCAAGCAGAAGTAGTAAACGACACTTGGCCTGCCAGAGCTATGATCTGCACAGTAAGCCTAAGAGCTGGGGGTGGTAAGAAGACAACAGTTAAAAACATACGAAGCCTTCTATCTTTGGTAGGAGCAAAGGTGTCCACTGTGGATGGTAGTGAAGATGAGTACTACAACATCAGTACGATAGCAGTCCATGGAGACCCAGGGAGTTACTGCTACTATCATAGATTACAATTTAGTAACATGGGTAGACTCGTTAAAACCCTGTTTTATACCTATAGGGAGGGCAAACGCACCCCTATGGCTACGCTGCTGATAGTGTACAAGTAGCAGCGCAAGGAAAACTTAACCAAAGTGAAGGGGGAGGAGGTGAGACGAAGATGGTTGAGAACGCAAGGCCAGCAATCGTATGGAGAGGCTTGTTGACACTGGTGGTAGCTCTTGTCTACATAAGCATCACCAGGTGGCACAATGCTATCCGAGGTCCATTGGATGCGAAGGTGGCGTCCATGCAGCTCAACGACGGTGTTATGACATACACCTGGGCGCAGATATGGATCGGCAACGAATTGGTCCCTACTATTGGATTCGTGGTGCTTATGTTGGCACTACTATGGATCTGGTGGGCTGTCGGCAAGTACGGTATTAACAATCTTGAGTCTGCGTATTAGTAGCTCATACAAGAAAAACTTTATGGAGGTACAAAAAATGTACAGAAAACTTTCATTCTTGACTTTAATTTTTATCATTGCCATCGGCTTTTCGGCCTGCGGACCGGCCAAGGTCCCACCGCTAGAAGAGATCAACACACACGAAACCGCATTCCTGGTGCCTCTTGAGGGCGACACTGCCGGGGATCAAGCCAAGTTCATGTCCGTCGATTACCTGAACCAGAACAAGGTCTCCGCCAAACGGGTCACCCTCCCGGTGCGCAAGCGCTCCACGGGTCGCCTTTGGTCGGACTACGAATGGGTCCCCACCATGCGTGTTATCCGCGTCAATCGGATGCCGGTCACCCGCGAGTGGACCGGGGATGAAAACAAGGGTACAAGTGGTAACGATGAAGCCATGTGGGTAGAGTCCAAAGACTCCATCGGATTCGGCCTCGGCGCCAATGTAACGGCTATGGTCACTGAAGCAGACGCGGCCAAGTTTCTCTACTACTTCGCAGGGAAATCCCTTGCCAAGGTGGTTGATGAAAATGTCCGAGGATATGTCAACTCGATTCTGTCCAAGAAATTTGCCGATCTTGACCTGGTAGATGCTCGGAAAGAGAAGGCCGCTGCCTTCACCGAAGCGTTTGACAAGACCAAAGAACACTTCGCCAAAATGGGTGTGACCATCACCAACCTCGGCCTGTCTGAAGGCATGGTCTATGCGGATACTGAGATTCAGACCATTATCAACGACAACTTCACCGCCGAGATGAAGATCCAGATTGAAGACAACAACAACAAGGCCCAAGACAAGATCAATGCCCGAAACGTTGCCATCGCAACGGCTGAAAAGAATGCAGCCATCCAGTTTGCCAAGGCAAAAGAGGCGCGAGTGGCCCAGGTTGAGTTGGAGATCAGGAAGATGATGGCCCAGGCAGAGCTCAATCGTTCCACCAAGTGGGACGGCGCCATGCCGAAGAACATTTTACCCGCAAATTCGCCGCTGTTGATGAGTGTATCTCCTGACTAGGAGCACTCCCGGCGAAGGAAAACTAACATAATGTGAACTGGCGGGGTGGGGCAACAAATGCCAGAGATGGCGACCACCTCCTTTCCGGACGTATAGGACGTCCTGTCCCATCCCGCCCTTTTTTTGGAGCTAACGCCGATGATCTATAGGGGTGTTGAAATCGACGAAAATGACATAGATGCTGTAGATGGGTTGATGCAGATTTGTAGGAAGATTGATGAAGATGCAGCAGTTAGGGCAAGAAGAGAATCAATGGCACTCTACACACAAACTGTCAAAGCAGTCAGCAATATTCAAGACACCTTTGGAACATCGACATTTGAAGACGTTGAGAAAGATATAAGGAAGCTGAAATCAGTGGGCGCATAACATCAAAAAACACAGACCTCCCAGACGCCCATTAGATAAAAAGTATTGGTTAACCGCCAACGTGGCATTGCCGCAGCCAGGGTAGGAGCCCTGGAAAGAACTCGCACCTCCAACGGGGCTCCTATCCACAACAGCCTTTGTCTCAAGGTTGGCCTAGGTGTCCATGCCTACACTCATAGGGGCATGGGCACCACAAGCAATCTCTTGCATGATTGCGTGTTCACTTCACCTCCTTTCTAATTAGTTAGGGTGTAGGGTATGCCGCCCTGCACCCATAAGAATCCTCCTTTCTTTCTTTATTTATGTTTTTTACTCCTTTTTATTATTGATGAGCCAAAAGGGTGGTCGCGTAATGCGGCCATCCACAAGGAGATATAATTTGCAACAGAAATGTAGGATATGCAAGGAAGACGCTCACTCGTACTGGCTAACAAAACACGGCTATGTGTGTGACCACTGTAAGCTCAGGATTGAGCCTCCTACAATGATTGTTACAGAATTCTTGAGTAACAATAAAGGCTTCGACCGAAGATTTTTTAACGGAACCTTTAAATTTTGGGAAGTCGTGATGGACATGAAGGACCTCCAGGATTGTGGATGGTTCATCAGGCAAATTATTGAATATCCTGGGACATCCAAGACCTACCATCTTGAATACCACGGTAAGAAAAGATGTGGTAGGTTTACCACCTGGAACTATCCATACGAATTCAGAATGTGCCCAAACATATCATGCCCAGCAGCTATACACAAAAAGAGAGCTCAGTACGGCCCTCCCCCTTGGTAATCATGGTCGTACAGAAAAACTTTGACAGAAAAATAAAATTGAGGTGAAGATATGTCAAAGGTGGTTACTTACATCGATACATTTCCTGACATCAGAGTGGCAAACGATAGGCTAAAACAGTTCCATGATGTACATACGAAGCAAGAACTGATGCCCATCAAACCTGGTGTCAGTTTCGAACCTGTCTATACATACACCTGCAATGAACCATACAAAACACAACTCCAATTAGAATGCAACGGTCTAGTAGTGAACCAACGTGCTGGAGTCGTATGTATGCCCCCACCACATCTACTTGAACACAACTCATCCGAAGCACCTCCCATCAACTGGTCTAAAAAAGTATTCCTAGAGGAAGACTATGTTGGACCTATAGTAATAGTATATAACTATTGTAATAAATGGTATGTAGGTACTCTATCATCAGCTCATGGTCAAGGATGCCCAGAGTTTCCTAAGGCTAATGTAGGAGACATGGCAAAGTTGATGTTAAAGAAGCATCTCGGTATGGATGTGTTCAATCCATTCATGGAATTCAATAAATGTTTCTGCTATGTCTTTAGGTATAGGACTAAGATATTCTATCCGGACATCTATGTTAACACTGATCTATGCCTTATGAGGGTGTTCAATAAGAAACAGTTTAAAGAACTACCTGATTGGGCAGTGGATGATTTTGCTCGGATGTATGACTTTGAGCGCCCGCTGAGGATTAGAGTGAGGGACCTGGCAGATGCCAGGAAGCTGGCAAACATAAAGAAGTGCAAAGCAAACCCATCATTCACAATATATGATGAGACCGGTACAAGAGTGAGGATTACAGTGGATGCTAAGAAGTATGACAGAGTGATAGCCATGAGAAGGGCGTTAGAACGTAAGCAGAAGACATCGCTGCTTAATTGGGCCCGTATTCTTTTGGACGAGGGGTACACATCTGCTATAGATGAATTCCCTGAACGTATTGGACTGTTGAACCTCATGAATGAACGGCTGCTTGAACTTGTAATGGAAGCAGGGAAGAAATACACCAAGAACATACAAACTACGGACTCCCAGAAAGAATTTGCTTTAAAAGTCCGGGCACATCCACTCTCGAACCTGATGTTTATGATGAGGCGAGGAAAAATAAGCTGTATCAGGGAAGGGATTCCATTTGTGAAGCCAAGAGTGCTGCTAGAGCACACAAGAGCGAAATATGAACCTCGCTTAAGACACATACTACAAAGGATTGAAGAGGAGGAAAGTTCTAATGGCGACAGTACAGAAGAAGAAAGCAATCGTGAGATTCAAGCAGGATCATCTGAATGAGATCTATCAACCCACAAAGATGCAGTTCTCATTCGTGTCGGCACCGAAGGACGGGAGCCGTCAGTGTCACTCGTTGGCACAGTGTCGTGATTTTCTACATGATGCTGCCAAAGCTCAGCTAACGAAAGGGTCTTGCTCCATCTACGGTTTCAAATATGCTGCTGGCTCTAACCCTGCAGTAGATCTTAAGAAGATGAGAATGCTGGTCACCAAGGCAGGCCTTACGAAAGACGGGCTGAAAGCCTTCGAAGAGAAGATGAAGAGAGCTATCAAACTCCTGCATCACTACGAGGGTATCGCTGGATGGACAAAGAGCACTCTCTCCAAAGTCAGGACGGATAAACCGGAAGACAACATGTGGCTGTTCGTAGGCCCTGTTGGTTGGATGAAGGCCCCATCATTAGTCTCCATGTACACGTTCCTGATCAGGCTCGGAGATAAAGACATTGGTGAGTACAAAACCACCAAGGATCTTGTCGCCAGATTCGAAAATCTTACAAAGACCTTCAAGGGTAGTGACAATGATGTTTCCTATCTCAGGGCCTGCTTCGACAAGATGCATCTAGTCATTAAACACCGTACGAAGTTGTTCACCCCAGTGGCAAAGACCAACTTCTTCAAGTGTGAACTCGGAACACTGCACAACAACGGCGGCATCTTTAAGCTGTGCTCATACATGTCGCCCGACAAAGATCTGAACAACAGACTCAAAAAACTACACCAGGCGGAGGCGAAGAAGAATGGCAAAGGAAAAAAGTAAGAAAAAGAAGCTGCCCGTAGTGGAATTCCTGTCGGCAAACTATGCTCCTGGAGAAGGTATGGTATTCTCTTTGGCATCATCTCCTGCCAACGGTAGGAAACAGGCGTTTAGCTTTGCATCATGTAGAGATCAGTTACTGGCCACCGTGAGGTCTCACATCACTGGGGGTTCTCACTCCACCTCTGCATATGAATACGGGAAGAACCCAGAGCCTGACATGGACAAGATGAGGCTGCTAGTCGCCAGGTCTACCATGGCAGAGTCTGCAGAAAAGACGTACAAGGACAAGCTCTTCAGCGGCAAGAAGGTGCTGAACCACTACGAGAAGCTCGCCGGATGGGATCTGAGCAAGATCACTACGGTGAAGTGGAAAGACGGTAACTGCTGGCTGGTGACTGGGCCGAAGGAATGGATCCTGTCCGCTCCATTACTGTCGATGGCAGCTCTTATCTTGAGAGTGTCTACAAAGGTAGGCCCTATTGAGTTTAAAGACGAGAAATCTCTCCAGGCATGGTTTGCAGATAAGGTAAAGAACTTTCCAAACGCTCTCGGATCAGGAGACACGGCGTACATCAAGGAATGTGCTCCGAAGTTTCAATTTGTGGTGGAGCAGTGTGCCAAGATCTTTCCTGAGGACCCAAAAGATAACTGGATAGCAGACTCAAAGATTGAGAAGGGAGCCTATTTCAATGGCAACTCCGGCATTTATGCTTTGTGTGGGCCGGAACGGAAGTTCGTGGACAAAGAGATTAAAGCGCGCTTCCTTGATTTATGGAATAAGTGGAGGAAGAAGGAATGAAAAGAGCTTTTACCATAGGGACAGACCCAGAGTTCTTTATGCGAGAAAAGGAGACGAAAAAATTTATCTCCTCTGTCCCTCACATCAAAGGCACTAAACACGACCCTGAAAAGCTACCATGTGGTGCAGGGCTTCAGAAAGACAACGTGGCAGTAGAGTTCGCAAGCGTTCCAGCAGACTCAGAAGCTGCCCTAGTGCAGAGTGTCAGGTCAGCGTTTATGGACATAATGACCAAGCTTCCAGAAGGACATGAGTTGGTTGCTGTACCGTCAGCGTGCTTTGAAGACGACCAGCTTCGAGATGAGGAAGCTTTGGAATTTGGGTGTGATCCAGACTATGACGCTTATGAGCGCTCCATGAACAGTACTCCGTTCTGCGAGGACTATACGTTCAGGAGTTGCGGTGGCCATATCCATCTTGGACACGTGAAAGGACAACCCTACGAGTTCTTGTTGGATCCATATGGTAAGTTAGACACAGTGCTGATGATGGACGCAGTGCTCGGAACAGTGTCAGTTGTGTTGGACAGCTCCGAGGACTCCGTTAAAAGGAGAGAGCTGTACGGGAAAGCTGGGTGTCATAGGCCAACTGACTACGGAGTGGAATACAGAGTGCTCAGTAATTTTTGGCTGAAGTCACCTCAGTTGGTCATGCTTATGTACAGGCTCTCTGCTGACGTACTCAGGATCATGGAAGAGCACGACTATAAAGCCTTCTTGGATGATGTCGGGACGGACAACATTAAAGAAATCATTAACGACGGCAACGTCAAAGAGGCTATTTCTATCGTTGAGCAAAAAGTAAAGCCGATGCTCAGCGGAGAGACCAAAGAACTGCTGAATGAATGTCTCCTAGCTGGAGGCACTGAGCAAAATCTGAATAAAGAATGGGAGTTGGAGGTGTAGTATGAGAATAGCAATACCATTGGCACCAAGTAACAAACAATTTTTCATCAACAAGGCGTACATCGAGTACCTGCAGGGTGCAGGCTTCGAGCCGTTTGTCGTGTCTCCTTTGGACAACATTGCCCTGGCCGCAGAGACGTGTGACGGCCTGTTGTTGCCTGGTGGGATAGATATTGACCCCACATTCTATGGCGATGACAACACGGCGTCGTACGGCGTAAGGCCTGATCAGGACGACTTCGACAGGAAGATCTATGCTTCTTTCTTTATGCTGGGGAAACCTATCTTCGGTATTTGTAGAGGATTCCAGGTCATCATGAGAGAATTCCTTCACAAGGCGCCAAAGGCCAGAAAGTGGATAGAGTATCGTCAGAACATTCACAACCATGGGTTGGCGGACAGCCTGAGCGTAGGCAGAGACATCCCGACCCACAGCGTTCAGATCAACTGGGAGCTGTATGGTAAGGGAGATAAGAAGGGTAAGATCTTCGTCAACTCCATGCACCATCAATGTGTGGTCATTGACGAGGCCAACAAGCCAAAGAAGAAAACGAATGTCAAGGTACTGGCTGTGACAAAGACTGGTCTCAGCTCCATCTATACAGGAAAGGCAGCGGCTTTAAAACCTCTGTGGATCCTCGAAGGGTTCGAGCTTACCGGTTATGAGTCCAAGATCGCAGCTGTACAATGGCATCCTGAAGAACTCAAGGACTATGCCCTCCTACAAACATTTTTCGGCACGAACGCAGAAGATGCTGCCGACACCAGCACCGTCGAAGACAGTGACGAGAGTGAAGGAAGGGTAGAACTGCCAAGCTCTAAGGAGAAGGCAGCGTCCGGGGAGGCATAGAAATGGGGGAACTTTTAGCCACTAGGTGGGAAGTACACGCCTTGGCCAAAAACACTACCTATTCCCTGTCAGTAGGAATTAATGCGGTAAGAGAGGAAATGGAGAAGGCTTTCGGAAGATCGACCGGATCCATTACTCTCCATCCGCCAGAGGAGTGGGTGATTATGAGGTTTCTCAGCGAGAGGAATTTATCCCCCGCCGATTTAGTAAGAATTGAGGTTAAGGCAACAAATTACAGAATGACATAGAAAGGAAAGCTTCATGGCAACGTACACAGGAGGCAGTTACTATAAACCGAAGGGTCGTATGCCGTCCTCAATGCCAAGAAACAGATTTACTGAGGCCCCTACGGAGAAAGGATACTGCAAAGAAATAGATGCACCGTGGGTAATTGAAATTATCTCTGAAAGATTTGATGGCCAGATCTTTGACATAATGACAGACCACGGCTCCGTAATCTATGGAGGAGCAGTAAGAGATGCCCTAGCTGGAATAGAAATAGTAGGGGATCTTGACCTTTCAGTATCCAGAAGTCATATCTCTACTGTTGTCTCTAACCTACAAAAGACCACCAAATGGACAAAGATCAACGAGAAAGAAGCTAAGAGCCTCAAGAAACTTCGCGTTGAAGGCCAACCCATAAGCTGGTTAATAGGAGAAGAGGGTACCCCTAGATTGAGATACCCGTACAGTGAAGACGCTCCTGAACTTGCCTCCAGTGGTTACAAAGAAGATATGCCTATCCACTCTGTGTACCATTACAAAAATGTAAATGGTGCCGTCTGTCAGGTAATTGTGTCTGACCGCATGGTAATGGATGATAAAGAAGCAGCTACATTCCTAGCGAGAAACGTCGACATTATATGTTGTGGTGTCGTCATGGACAAGGAAGGGAGAGTCTTTGAAGTGCTGGAAGGTGCTTATGAAGATTGTAAAGCTAGAGCACTGAGACACAACATCCCAAGAGAAAACGCACTGTCCTTTAAACGGTTGCTTGCTAGAATAGAAAAGCTTGCCGCTCGCGGATGGAAATGTGAGATGGATCTTAAGGCCGTTGAAAAGGAGTACAAACTGGCAGAGAAGGCCAAGAAGAAAAGGGCTGTAAAGGAAAGGCACTCCATGGAAGAGCTGTTCGGAGAAAAGCCAAAGAAAATGTATAAGCCAGGTGAGAAGAAAGAGCTTGTAAACATTGTCCTCAAGGTAGTTACAGCGCTTAATGGAAAGAGGCCTTCCCCCAAAATAATGGACGTTCTTATTGCTAGATACTCCCAAGGAGGTATGTCTAAGCTTGAACGTGCTGTACATGAGTTCATAAACAGAGGAGATATCTCTCTTAAGCCTAAGCAGAGAGCAGGCAGCTGGACAGAAAATTTTGAAGCTCCTACTGAGGCCCCCACAAAGGTAAGACCTTACAGACACAAGCCTCCTTCCAAACCTAGACCCAAGAAGAGGAGGAAGAGCAGTGTCAAGGTTGTTCAAGTTGCAAAGCCTTCCAAAAAGAAGAAAAAGAAAACAGCTGCACAAGAATACTTCACTGTGAGTGGAGAAAAGAAAGTAGATAATAATTTCTAAGGAGGCAGAGGTCATGACTGATCTAATAGAGGAGATGATCAAGAATATCAACCTCATAGAAAGTATGGGGCAAATGATAAACATTGGTGGTCAGC